>Ga0126342_10002965_pt1 | contig 27409 bp, 20 predicted proteins | sample Cyp1metagenome_FD_92528 | JGI IMG/M metagenome (GOLD analysis project Ga0126342, IMG submission 92528) | Coral microbial communities from Lord Howe Island, Old Settlement Bay, Australia - Cyphastrea 1 metagenome | ecosystem: Host-associated > Invertebrates > Cnidaria > Coral ... | reverse complement strand
GATCTGGGTAAATTATAACGACCTCACTGCGACCTCACTGGAATCATGGTTAATAAGGGAAATCATCCCAAAATGGCCTTAATTCAGGTTAGTGAAATATTATAATTTACCCAGATTGATGTTGCTAAGTAGCTAGTGACTACTATAAGAGTCTATGAGGCTATGGTAATGGTAACATATGGTAACTCTACTTAGAGGGGTTTATAAAGTTGCATCCCCTTGCGGTCTGAAATAGGCCCTAAAGTCCAATGGCAAAGATCATGATTTCTTATGAACGTTGCCATTTTGGTGTACGCATGTCCGTATGTTAAAGGAAGCTGGTTTATTTACATAATATACTGTGTATATATACATATATATATATACATATGTACTGTATAAGCCCAGTATATCCCCATTGATGCTAGTTTTATGCCTTTCCCTATGCTTGGACAAACACAGCTTGTGATTTCCCTGATTAGAAAAAAAAGCTGTACCCAGTCATGATTGTTTCCACACATTGTTGGTAAATCCATGAACACCATATCCATTTTGCAGGTTGTATTGCCAATCTTTGGTGGTTGTCCTGCTGATTTTCCGAATCCCAGAGTTGGTTCCAGCAAAATGCCCCTCATTTGGAGGTAAAAGCAACGGACTTTCCTGCAGAATTTCTTCAAGACCAAGCCATCAACAGTCAGTACCCAGTCATACACCAAATAATAACTGGTTGGTGGTTTGGAACATTTTTTATTTTCCATAATATATGGGATAATCCTTCCCATTGACTTTCATATTTTTCAAGATGGTTATTGCACCACCAACCAGACAAGTGTTGTCCTAAATTCAGTGGTCTTTGAAGATTCTCCATATTAAACATCAGTATACTTCATAAAACCGGGCAAACCCAACTACAGTATCATATGCTCGGCTTTTTTTTACTCACAGAAATCCCATGAAACATCCCCATACTTGGTGCGTAAATCATTATTTCCCATGCAATCTCCAGTTCTGCACAAACCAACATTGTCAGATTCTGATATAGTATATAATTATTCAGTTGTATCCCTTCATCATACCCCTAATATTTCTTTAGTTGTCCCAATTTAAGTGTCAGTAGCCAGTGAGGTTCCTGGTTATATATATCCCCAATTCTATCCCCATGATGTCCCTACAGTTATGGCCATGGCTACCAGTTATAACTGGTTATTACTATGGGATTATACATTCTATAAATGGGGGTTTCTTAGTACTTAAAACTGATAAATGGCCATAACTGTACTTTGTCTCCAAAATGTGCCCATGTTTTTTTACCGGCAGCCTCCACTGGAGCGATCGGGCACTGGCCTTTCTTCTTTGAAATCCAAGGCGAGGAGAAGGGAGGGGATCCCACCATCGATAAAAGCGGTGAAGATGGCAGGGATGATGTTGGGATGTCACCATCAGAATGACGATTTCAAATGCCATCTGGTTATGACTAACAGCAATAGCCATGGAAAATCACCATTTTTAATAGGAAAACCATCTATTTCTATCGGCCATGGCTTCCATGGCTATGTTAAATTACCAGAGGGTATGACATTTGGGATTGAGAATCATGGAGCCACTTGCAAGAAGACTTGTGGGACTTGCGAATGAAAACGGGGAGTGAATCATCAAACATGGGGAGTGAAATGATTTGGGGTTGCCCGAAACAAGCAGTATATATATGATAAAGAACAACATTGATGAATAGATGGGTTGAACATCCAGCTCTACCTATTTTCTGGACAGCAGAGTGCTGGGGTCCCCATGGCGACATGATCAATGATGAGGAGCTTTGGGGATCCAATGATGATCTGGTGTTTTTTTAGACGTGAGCCGAGTTCACTGTATATGATACCCTCTGGTTATTTAACATAGCCATGGAAAATGGCCCATTTATAGATGGTTTACCTATTAAAAATTGTGATTTTCCATGGCTATGTGAAATAACCAGATGGTAATCCTTTTTGGCGGCGAAGTTGTGCACTCAGCATCTCACAAACGCGGAGCATCTGACTTGTCAATTCCTTGATCAACAAGGTTCCAGGTCAGAGACGAACGAACATCTTCAAGGTGAAGGGCCTGAAAAGGTGGGGACTGTTTAGGCAGCAGGAAACTGTGGACGTGGGTATCATGTCCTCACCGTGGATGTCCAACTGCGAAGCAAAGCCACCTTTGCAGCGCGATGGTGGCAATAAGGCCATCAAGGCTCCCAGGGCTACCAGCAAGGCCTGTGAGCTCAGAACATCGCAGCCATGCAGCAGCTTTGAGTCATTTTTTTGTTTTGATGGTGCCAACTTTGATTTTTGAAGTGTTTTTGAAATTCCATGACCTGCATGATGACCCCACTGATGATCAAGCGCTTGAATGATTCCCCACCAGATGGTGGTCTTTTCATGACAGAAATTGCAGTCCATGTTGTTGGGGACCTTTATACTTCTGAAACGTGGGGCTTTGAACAGGGCAAGAACCCACTGAACCAAATTTAACCAACAATAATTTTGGGTTTAACGTGTGAACATATTGAACAAGGAGACTTCAGCAACAAAAAACAAATGCTTTGACAAGCAGCAAGGCTGGTTTGATCAATTTTTGATCTCACGACCCGAGATCCAGTATTCTCCGGTGTCCTCAAACACGACAAGCCGACAAGCTGGAAAATCCACGAACTAAATGGGGGATCTTCTAGCTGGATTTGTTTGAATGGTGATGCAATTTTTGTAAGATGCAGAGCTATTCCAGAGATTTCAGAATCCCAATTGGATGATCCTCCAACAATTTCAGGTGGTTGACTGTATTCATGGCCAAATACAACGGTGTGCTGGTAAGGTTGTTGAATGTTGGTAAGTCTCCCCTGGGTCGGTTTATCCGTTGATGATCCGTTGATGCAGATGCACAACGGGAATGAACTCACCATGGTTTAAGGGTTTTTGAGTCATTAAGTGGGATCATCCTATGGTCGGTATACCACATTGGTCCAAGATGACCTGACCCATGGGAAGCCCCAAAAAACATGTGATTTGTTTCTTGCCGAGTTCCGCTACTGTAATCTAACATGGCAGGGGAGAATTTATCATGTATGTGGTCGGGGATTCTCCAGCTATGTTTGATATATAATTTCCCCTATGGGGGATTGAAACCATTGATATGATGATTCCCCTACAATGTTACCCTTTGGTTATTTAACATAGCCATGGAAAATGACCAATAGAAATAGATGGTTTTCCAGTTTTCCTTTCAAAAATGGTGATTTTCCATGGCTATTGCTGTTAGTCATAACCAGATGGTATTCCCTAGCGGCAATCCCTATAGAAATTCTTCCATTGACGACTTAACGCGGATGATACTCCAGCCATGTTGACGCCGCAGGGTATGGTGAAATCCGCAGGGGAATCTCCCCGAGACGGTTAGATCGGGTTAGATCGCCCCTTGTTTTCACACGAATTCGATCAAGCAATTCCATGAATAGAACCATGAATAGAAATGAAACTCACCAGATATTAGTACGGATGCTATTTTTAGTTTGACAATGTTTGACATAGTTTAACCACTATAGAATACTATAGAGGCTAATTGATGCGAATGTTCCATTTATAGCCATTAGTATCATTAGTATTCATTAGTAACTAACCCTATCTAACCATGATTTTCAGGGATGGGGATGGATGGGGCAGGTGCCTTACTTGGAACGCTCCGGCACCGGGCTCTCAAAGGTGTCTAAGGCCTGGACCATGAGATTTTTCTTGTGGACGGGATGCAATGGAGATGAACTAATGGGATAGAACCAGCCGGAGATGAACTCATGGGATATTTCAATCTATTTTATGGAATATAGATGAATATGGAGCCAATAATCTGTTTGTGAAAGATATAGCATAGAATAGACTTGAGCTATTTTATGGGATAGTTCGAGCCAACAATATGATTGATATTTGGCTCTCAAAATGGAGCCCCGGCCGTATATTGAATGGGCATGTTTGTGGTGACACGTATTTCTACAACCGTGTAGGCGTTGAGATTGTTCATGTCACCGCACATGGATAGTATAATATAGTATAGGTGGGGGGTGGTGGGGTGGGGTGGGGTGGGCTAATAACGTCCATGTACGCTTGCGGAATTACGTCATGCTACGTTGATGTACCGTTCTTGCACGCTTGCACATCTAGGCAGTGCTACGTTGATGTAACGTTCTTGCACGGTTGCACATCTAGGCAGTGCTACGTTGATGTAACGTTCTTGCAGGGTTGCTACGTTGTGAAGTCGGTGGTCCACATGCGTAATGAATGGACTCGGAAGGTCCGGATGCAAGGAAAGACGAAAGTTGCAGGAACCCAACAGATTGATAGTTGTTGGAACCACCTCAAAAAAAATGCCCCAGTCAGATGAAGAACCGCACTGGCCCAACCATCAATGCTAGATTCTGGGATAGAATCTATCAGTGGATCTATCGCCACAACATGTCTAAGTGAGACATGACGACCACATGCGAGATGGAAAAACAAGGCTCTTGAAACTGTTCGTCGTCTGATGTAGAAATTGACCTCTAAATCCGTGTTACCGTGTTTTTGGGTTGATGGGGGTTGGATGGATTGAGAAAATTATTTGGCTTCAACATAGCTTTAGCAAAGCTGCAAAACAAACCATTGGTTTTCTATATAGGTCGGTCTCGACATGCACTTTACCACCTAAATATTATTCTCAAAGAAATCAGGTACCCAACTCATATGATAGTGTACCCATCTAGAATGATGGTCAAATCACATCAAATTCCTGAGTTTTGATCGGTAGCCGAAGGATTCATTGAAACCTGATGAGACTGGTGAAACCATTTGGATTAGAAACCTACAGGGATGATAAATGGACAGTGTTGTCTTTCTGTTCCTCTTCCATATCTGCTTCTGGTTGGGATCAATTTCCAACCATGTTTTGTTGTTGAACACCTCCAAACGCGCATAAAGAGACTTCCATTAGTTTGGACTCGGGTGACCAGCACCGTGTGGGTCCATTGGTGCCCAGTGTCCGCGTGGTTCTATCCCCATGTGTCTTGGTTTGTCCACATTTTTGCTGGTTCTATCTCCGCTGTTATTCATATCAGTTGTACATACCGTATGATTTCTTGATGTTTTTTGTTTCTGTTTCAGCCCTTCTCATATCTTCCATGTTTCGTGTTTAATGGTTAAAACTCATGTTATTTTGATGATATCCCCACCTTTAAGAAATGACAGATCCACACAATGTGGGGCCCCCAAGTTACTTTGAAATTAAGGGACATATACGTATACTTTAAAAAAATAAGTTGAAATTATGCTAAGTTATTTCAGGGTGTGTTATAACTCAAGTTTTATTTTCGATATTTTTTTACCATGTGTCGCTTCTTTTTTATTTTTTTGTGGTTTCCATTTCAATGTTTTGCATTTTTTTTACCTTGCAAAGTGGTGTTTCTTCACGGCAAGCACATGACCGCCTCGCTTTTAGCGGTGGTCCGAGCTGGCACATGTAGGTTCACCGAGTTTTGATAATCTACCATTTCTTTTTCCTTGCTATGTTTGAAGATTCTGTACGAAGCACCTCGGTGATTGGAAACAACTTTGTAATATTGCAAAAAACTACAAAAATCTCGGCGGCAAGGAAACACAAAGAAACTCATTTATGACACATACGCGTTTCCTGCTTATTTGTGTTTTCAATAGAAAACACAACTGTTTTTCCTGTCCCTTCATTGACTTTGGCCTGAAAACACAATCGCGTTCCCTGCTGTTCAAGGAAACACATGCTCTTTTGATTGTTTCCTCACTTCCATGGGGAAACACTTTTTGGACACATTCGCGTTTTCCATCTACATTGCTAGCTTGGTTAGGAAACACAACAGCGTTTATTGGTTACTTTTTATTTAAAAGGGGAAACACATACGAGTGTCAAGGAAAACACATATTTTTGGAGGAAACACAAGCGAGTTTCCTCTCCAGCGCTCCTTTGCTCTTCTCTATTGCAGTTTCAATTTCAAGTTTGTACAGCAAGGTTCATGCAACTGTCTACTTGTACTGCTTACCTGCCGTTTCCATAACTGTCCTCTTCGTTGCCCGTTAAGGAGAACATCCAAAATCTCCTGTCTCATGAACAGCGGAAAAATCCTATAATCCTGCATGTTCTCCCTGCGAATCTGCTGATTTGCAGCTTCAGCCATGGCGCTCAACAAAAGGCCTCGCTCAAACCACCAAAAACAGCTGAGTTTATCGGCTGGCCAACAGATGCTCCAAATTTGTGACACGAAAAGCTAACTTGTTTTGCATATTTTTTTTGTATCCAGAGGTTATCTCAATTTTTAAGTTGGCTGAGTTCTTACATAGTTAACCATACTTAAAACTTTAAACTTACGTTATAACTTAAGTTACCCCATGTTATGAACTAACTTACAACTAGGGGGCCCCACATTGCACGGGTTTGCGTAAAAATAGGGTACCTCAAATTGTGCAGGTTTATGCTCATATGTCCCTGAACATTGCATTTTTTTGCGTATAACCCACTTTCAGACACACCCAGTTTACAGCTTAGCTCGCTAGTAATCAGACAATTATGGCAAAACAAGAACACTTATGAACTGTGGGGCCCCCAGCGATGTTCGTTGGTTTATAAACCCCATGAATGGTTAGTTATAAGTATCAAAAACCACTGTTATTAGAGTTATTGGCACCAGATTGGTTGAATCAGATTGGCCATTTCTGCACGAGGCATCGAGTGCCAAGAAGGCGCGTTTCTTGGAGGAGATGAGTCCGGCTGGGGCGTGAAACTAAGCCATACGTTAGGTTTATGACCTAATATAACCGATATGGTAACTATATATATATATATGGTTGTTAACTAGGTTTAATGATTTTTTGACATAAGCTATGTTGCTAATTGATGTGAATTTCAGGATATGTTGTTAATTGTGCATTTCAGAGAATTTATATATATATAGTATATTATATAGTGTACTATCGATAATACATTGTGAGAATTCAGTGAGTGATCTCAGTGAAGACCAATGGGCCAGCGAGACAGAGGATTGCCAATCTGTTGGCTATGCCTGCCAGGTAGTTCTGGGTGTTACGGATATATGATATGTGCAATGTTTTGTTATACAATGTTAGTTGGGATATAACATCCGAAACTGGAAGTTGCTATGGAAGTTAGTGCGGGTTGTGGGCATGGTTTCAGCGATGATCTATGGAAATCCAAGGTTGCCCAACTGTGACCCATTAGAAGCTCAGGGAATATCACATATTTGGAGAATCATCCCACTGACTACGTGGTTAGCAAGCCTGTTCTTACTGCTGCGTTTTACGTAGGGTTCATGTATGGGTTGCTGTATGGGTTGCTGGGATTATGAAATGGGATTCTGTTGTTTTGATAGTGATGAAATGGAGAAAATTCCCGAAAATTCCCGAATCGTAAAACGCACCAGTCGATTTGTCCATTTGTGGCTTATCCCATCCACGGAATCCATGGAATCTGTGGGCTACTTGAAACCATAGGTACCATGCTTGGAAAATCCATAGCTACTGTTGGTACTCTTAAAATAGTTCACATGATCTTAGTCTAATATGATCTATCAATATATCATATCACTTAAATGACCAAATCATTGCTTTACACTCATATTTGCATTGTTGTTCTATGTTCGAATTGCTGCATACCATTCACAATGCATATGGTCCTACGGGAAAAATCGTAGGGTCCCTCTATATGTGTTTTTGTTGGTAGTTAATCGCAGATCGTGGTTATTAGTGTTTGTTTGGCTATTATTAACCATTATATGTATATATATTATATATATATATATATTACAACAAACGAATTACATAAATTATCACTGTAGTTAGCTATCATATGCTTTTGGCTGTTAATTCGTGTTAGCTTAACTGTCAAGGTCCACAAGGAGCTGTCGAATTCCCAGGACCCGGAGACCGAGAACATCTCCACCGAGGATTCTGAGGCACTGCGATAGCTGAGCTAGTTGATTGCAAATAGAGTTTAGGTAACTCTAATATGTATAAATATATATATGTAGTATAATATTAGATACATTGGTAGTTAAACTACTATGATATATTAGGTTCAGTCATGACAATGGCTAGCTACCAATGTACCTTATATACTTAGGGTAGATAACTGGGTGTATCTTGTTAATATCCTCATAATTCCTCATATACTTTGGGTAGATAACAGCGTGGATGGTAATGATTGATTATGACTGCACTTATAACTTAAATAGATAGTGGGAATTGGCAACAAACATACCTGGGCGGTCCCAAGTTGTAGTTTTTTGATTGGCTACCATCTGGTTATTTAACATAGCCATGGAAAATCCCTTATAAATGGAGGTTTTATAGCTGGGAAAATCATCTACAAATGGGCAATTTTCCAGTTCGCTATGTTAAATAACCAGAGGGTAGTTGGTTTGAAATGTGTTTTTTTCTGTTCAACCAGGGCCCGATGATCCCCAATGAACACTCCGGGTTGAAGCCACCAATCAGATTTTGTCGTTTTCTCATTGAGCGACATGCCAATGGAACATGTGAATATCGGTTCATGTGTTGTTTTTTTTTCATGTGCTTGTCCGGATATGACGAAAAAAAACACGTATGTAAATGTTAACATGGACCATTGGGGTAAGTTCAAACGACTTCACGCCGCGACCTCACTATAATGATGGTTAATGATGGTTAGTAGGCGTAACATTCCCCATGATGACCTTATTTCAGATTGGTGAACTAATATTAGTTTTGTTGTTCAGCCATAATCCCCAGTTAAACTTCATTACATGCCCATGAAATATCGTCATTATATCCCTTCTTGAAGCTCATAGTAATTGGATCCAGGTGAAATATTTCAAAGTAACCTCCAAAAATATATAGAAACTACTAATTTAACCCACTTTTAAAAACCAATTTTAAACCACTAACATAATTACCCACGCTATGAAAAACCATGATTTCCGGATTGGATTTCACCTAAAGCTATCTTGACGACTGGGTCAACCATAGATCCCTAGGAGTTGATGATGCCAGGAATCGGACTCGGAAAAATCGTCCAGTGACGGTGGCGGGCCCCAATTTTGGGTGATGTCAAGAGGAAGGGATTTTTTCTTACATGGCCATGGTTAAAATGGTCCGTTGACGGATGATTTACCATGATTTACCTATTAAACATGCGTATTTTCTATAGTTACAGTATGTGAAATTGCAATACATAACCAAGAATATGATAGTTGGGTGTCTCAAAAAGGAGTATGCCGCAAATGGTCGTTTTAAACAAGTCGTGATAAAGCACTGGTATTCCGGGTATCCTACTTCCACATAAACCCGCGCATGAACCTGTTCAAACAGCCAAATGATGGTTGGTTGTTATGGTGGGTTACTTGGTTTGATAGGGATTGTGAGCAAATCCACAACAGAAATACCCATTAACGAAGCAGTAAAACATCAAAAGCAAATCAGAAACATCATTAGTTGTGCATCCCACCTCCATTTAAGCATCATTGATGGGGTAATGACCCAACTAATACCCTCTGGTAATTGAAAATGGCAATTTATAGTTGATTTAGCCTTCAAAAATACAATCTGGCAATTGACTAATTGCGATTCATAGTTGATTTTGCCTTTACCTGGTTTGTTTAAGGTGATTTGTTATTTCTCAATAGAAAATCCACCATTTGGGGAATCTATAGTGAATATGTTTTATTTTTGGGGGACTTCTTATGTCTTATTATCTGGCAAACTAACATAGCTATTGAGCTATTGAAAGTTCCATTTATAGTTGACTTACCCATTAAACATGGTGATTTTCCACTTCGCTATGTCACTTTTACCAGAGGCTACGTGTAGCCGCGTACCTCCGCTTGAATCGCTGTCCAAGGCCCAAAACCACCAGCACCACCAAAAAAAGTGGCGCCGGTCACACACGCGGCGGCCGGGGAACCCACGGTGTGAGGATCCACCAAATTTGGATGGTTTGTTCGTGGAAAATCATATATATATAGATAAAAATTGATGATGTTGGGGGTGTAGCCTTATTTTAAGACACCATATGAAGTGCTGGATACCAGTGGTGATCCACACCTAAGTGATCCACGTGACTCCAACAACCAAGAAGCTTGCCCCAAGGTTCATGGGAAGCTTCCAGCTAGGGAGTGTAGGTCGTCACTGTCGTTGTATATCCCATCTGGTAATCAAGCGTGGCTATTGCTGGATGTTGTTCCATTTAGTTTGATGATTTTCCCAGCTATAAACCTGCATTTGGGGGTTTTCCTGCTAGCAACGTTTGATTACCAGAGGCTACCTGGGGTATATCCGTTATGGTCTTGTCTAAAAATATGATAGCCCCTTGGTACCCTTTTCTCTTTTCTACAGACTGGTTTATCAGACTGATAGCCGATGGTTGCTTGACGATTTCTTCGGGGGCAGCATGCTGCCCTTTATTGGGGATTATCATGACTCATGAACTGCGGATCCCGTTCTTTTTTGCAAGCAGTATGTATGATCAATGCCCATGCAACAGGAACCGATAAAAATTGGAGGTACCGATTCCATATATAAGGCCTATTTTTCACGGAATATCCCCACAATTCCCATTGATTGAGAAACCGTTTGAGAAACCCACCAGAGCAGGGGGATGTGGCCAGGATGGAGCCTTATATTATTGCAACACATTGGGATTTTAACATGATGTCATTTATATATATATATAATTACATATAATTATTTTTAGTAGTATTATTATTATATTATTATTATTATATTATTATTATTTTATACAATTATGTATATATATATAATTATATATACACAGTTCATCATCAATATCTCCAAATCATCGTGGCCTCTGAGCGGTGCCCCGAAACGGCATCCCTCTCGAGCCGCAAGTTGCACCCAGGACAGATCGCAGGGAGAACCGTCCGATCTCATGAAATTGGCCTTACTGCAGCAGTACAAGGCCAACTCACTTTGAAAAGAGCTGCGATCGACTGACATAACCATAGTTGGTATATGTTGGTATATTAACCATAGTTATCCAAAGTTAATGTTTATAACCCCGAGTTGGTTTATACGGTGTATAAAGAGTATGGTATGGAGGTCAACCAACAGAGATGGGCCGAGTTAAGAATTTGAGCATCAAGACTTTTTCTGTGTGTCCCATCAAAATCCAAATGTCACCAACAAACATGAGGATTCATCTTAATTTTAACAATGGAAAATGTGGTTTGAACCATCAAATCCGGGTTTCATCAGCAAAACTGCTTGATTGTGCGTCCATAAAATGATGGTTCCCAATTTCTATTATAACATATATATATACATAATATATATATATATACATATACATATATATATATATATGGGGTTCTTAAAAAGGTGGGATCCCCTGAAACCATAGGTTTCAATACTAACATGGTCTACTGTTGGATGATTTCGGGTTATTCCCATGACTTAGGAAACCTCCCTATATGAACATATATCTGAGTTCGACATTGAAACTGGAAGCCTCTGCAAGAAGCCGGATGGTGTGTGTTGGTTGGTTCCAGCTTGGTCCATCGGTCTCAAACAACTTTGATAAAAAGAAATCACGTCGGAAGTGCTGAATACAGATTTCATAGGCAGACATGCTCCTTGCTAGGTCTCATCGTTCCTATTTTTTTCTCTCGAATGTGTGGATTCATGTCAACGTACTTGTTCAGGCTCCATGCTTGTAGGTAGAGTCTCAATGTGTGTTCCTTCCCTGTGATTACCTTATGTCCCCAAACATCTCCATTATGACTATGTTTAGTCTCAAAAATCATACCACCATTCGTTCACCCAAACACGATTGAATCCCGAAATAAGCTGCCAGGTTGGACCCAGTTATGCTTGTTGGTTCATAAACTCCATCAGCATCCACATACATCCACTAACATCCATTAGCATCCACTAACATCCATCAACATCCACTACCATCCACTCACTATATAGCTGACACAACCCCCGAAGTTCTGCCCGCAGGTGGAATTCCTTGAAAGGGTGAGGCTCCAACGAAGAGAGTTCGAGAGCCCAGTCGGCCAACAGGCAGCGGTGCCCTTAGATTACTAGCAGGACCTAGTAACTGGTTGATGCATGTTATATGGTATGCGTAACACATGTTAATACCTAGTTGATATGTTTAATGTCGTATTGGGTTAATACCTAGTTGATATGTTTCGGCCACTGTAGTTCTGTTCCCCTATCTTTCAAGGAGTTTGTTTCTGCCCATTTGGAGGTACTTACATCCAATTAATGAATAACAGATTGAACATTTGGGAGTGTTTGCATTTTGCAATCAACGACAATGGGGAGATTCCGTACGTCAAAATTGCTTCATGGAGGGTATAGACACAACCAACGTTCAGGGGCAGATTTCACCAACAATTCCGGTGGTGGTTTGTTGCCTGCAATTAGGGACCCTAAATTGTCAGCATTTCATGGAAGACGCTCGACGCTCCGTGATCAATGGAACGTCAACGTGGCACTGTGTCAGCTGTTGTGGGTGGTGATCGTCATCATGGTGGGAAGGCAGAGAGTAGGGTCAGCAGAAATTGAAATTTGATATGTACCATCTGGTTATTTAACATAGCTATGGAAAATCCATTAACCCTGGGGTTTATAGCTGGGAAAATCATCTGTAAATTGGCCATGGCTTCCAGTTCGCTATGTTAGTCATAACCAGAGGGTAACCGGAAAGATCCTGATTTTGTGTGTTTTCATTGATTCAATGGGAATTTCAGGATTCGATTGACTGGAGGTACGCGCCATATATAAGGCCTATATAAGGGCTATGTAAGGGGATATCCCTCCAAAATATGGCCAAGAATATGGTACTAACGTACCTCCATCTGTTGGATCCTGGAATTCCCATTGATGAGTTGATTGATTCACATATCATTCGTATGGAGTGAATCAGGAGCCGAAATCGAACTGCACTCACTGGTTAAAATGTTTTAAATAGCTTCTCCTTTCCTATTTGTTTGAGACTGTCTACTCTAAGTATTATTGAATATTGTTTATGTATAATAGTGAATTTTATTAAATTAACATTATTGAACATGGGTCTACTTATCTACTTCATATATTGAATATTATTTATGTATCATTGTCAAGGCATGGACCACAGGTCACCACCGGTGTCATTTTTTTAAGGGTCGTCCACGGGGTGTTCGCAGAGCTTTGGTGGTGGTTTTGAATTCTGCGGAAGATGATTTATATACCATGGGTGAATCATGGTAAGTTTGGTAGTTTATGAAATTGACATATTACATATACATATACACATATATAGATATTGTTTTGATGATGCTGATGCTGGATATCGATGTTTTGTTATATGGATGAATGGATTCTATAGACATATTTTGTGATATGAATGCATATGAATGTTTTCTTCTGGTCTTTTCCATAATGATGACATGTGAAGCGAGACCAGAGAAACGTTGGATGAATCCAGCTGCAAATCTCCACGCTGCAGGGTCTCTGTTCCAGCAGTCTCAGACTCAGAGCAGAATGGATGGGAAAGTTCTGTAATGACAGATGTACTTTTAAGCACTGACATAATATGACATAACTCTTAAAATCAAGTATTTGAAATCTGAAGTACTAACAGTACACTTTTTTTTGAATCATGGAACTATATTTCAAAACTTGGGGCTCAACTGAGTTGGAATGAGCAGTTCTTCGTTGTTTCTAATCATATGCCTCTTGACATTTCCTGATCCTTGGGCCTAGAATAGATGTTCTGCTTCGATTGATCATGTTTCTCTCAGCCATACAAATGTTTTTCATAACTGCTCCAATAGCATGTTTCAATCAATTTCATATCACTTTTGGTATACGTCACGCATACTTTTTTCATAGAACCAACAATTTCCATTTGGTAGGTCAAAAAAGTTTTTTTTTTCACTGTATCCCCGGGACCCAGATCCCCTGTTGGTGAATCCAGCACAGAAACTCTCCTCTGGGTCAATGGCTCAACGGTCCCGGCTTCATCTTTTTTCTACCAAGGCCACTGGAATTTTGAGAGAAGTCGCCTTCTTCAAGGAGTTTGACGACGTCTTGTCAGGCGCGTTCGGGACATGGTGAGATGATGTGGGAAGATATTCAATTTAGGATCAAGATCCTTTTTGTTTATTTTGAGCCAGATGTGGCTCTCGATGTTTGGAACTATTTCTGGGTCCACCTGAGTGGAGCAGTTCTCCGTTTAGTTTCGTAAGCCACAAACGAGGATTCTAAGGCACCCAAGTTGCTATGCCTTCAGTGTGTTTGATGGGGCTGTGCCCCCTTCCATGATACAAGTTTCAGACCCATGTACAAAATAAGCAAAATAACAATTGGAGGAAATGTGTATGAATAGACTATCTACCGACTATTGTTGCCCAGAATATGGTACACTCCTATATTTTCTGTGCATTCAGTTATTGTTGCTCGGACCCCCTTTCATTGGATGCTTGAACTCTACACTACCATTTTTGATGCTGAAAGTTCGTCCTTGTGTTGGTTAAATTCTTCTAGAGCCCTATTCTTTAGAGTTTTAAAACCACATATGACATCATACTACACTCATATTACCACGGGTGATGATCTTAATCTGGATAAATTTCAGATCTTTGGGTGGTGAACGCCATCTGCAGGCACCATCTTTCACTTGGCGAAGTTGGCATTACTCCAAGACGCAGAGGAAGGCCCTGATCCTCAGGGAGTACACAAGCACCCGGGTCAACCTTCAATGAAACACTAACCACTTCCAGTATGTTTGCTTATGTGAACATACATGACTGGTTGCTGGTTTGGAACATCTTTTTTGTTCCCAACTGACTTGACGAACTCCATCATTTTTCAGAGGGGTAGGTATACCACCAACCAGATGACTATTTATTAAACATCAATTGGATTATTTACTATAAATGGTGATCATATATATATATATATAAATACAACATTAATCACGTTAATCATCAACCAAATCAAAGATATATACATGTATATATATATATATACCAAGTATTTATATATATACCATTTATCATTTATCACCAACCATTTATCATATATATATATACTAAGTCTGAACCAGCTCAGCGCGATCGTCTTTGGATCCGTGGGTCTCCACCAGCGCGCCATCCCGGTGCCAGGTGAAGTTCTCTTCCGTCAGGGCGACGATCCCAAGGACTGCTACGTGGTGACGCGAGGCGCCGAGGATTCCGCAGCAGTGAAATGTTGGATGCTGAAGCCTGGTGCTATCCCATTTGTCATGATTCATATACTGAAATGTTGAATGATTTTTTTTTGTGGTTTTTCTCCGAAATTTATAGGGAAACATATGGTATATATTGTTTTTTTTGACTATAAGACCAAGTTTGTTGACCTTAGATGTGGAGCATCCAGCATGATGATCTTGTGGGAGTCCCCACAGGTTTCCAATATCTATCCCGATATTTAGTTAGTTTGCCCCAGAATTTTGTTTCAATCAAACAAATGGGAATATAAGATTCATATACATTCATGAATTAATGATGGTTGGGAGTAATATGTGTATATATATATATATGGTATGATATCTTCCAACCATCATACAAATAATGAAATCGTTTTATATCATTAATATTGTTAATGACATCTATCGTAAATAATACAATAAAAGATGGTTGGTTGATGATGTTTTTTTTGTTCGGGGGTGTTCGACCAGCCTTGAAATGATGATTGGGGATTACCACCATGCACTGGGAATCCCCATAAAGTGAAGACCGCCAAGTTATGTTGATGTATAAATTATAAACCCATTAAAAGTATAGATACATCTATTATAAACATCTATAAACCACAGAATTCCAGTTATGTTTGTTGATAATTGATAAACCCATTAAAAGATATTAAAGGTGTATCTGTATATATATATACGTATATAGATAGATAGATAGATAGATAGATAGATAGATAGATACACATATAGATATACTTATTTCCTTGTACTGTAAACCATAGAATTCACCTAGTAATTGGAACCAACTTCGCTATCGTTTTCCCAGGGGCCTCGCCTGTGCACAGGCTCGGTGGGGGTCTACATCCGAAAGGAGGAGCAGCGGTCGCCACGGGAATTCGATGAGGAGCACCTCCAAGTCACCCTGGTGCCTGGGATCCATAAAACATGAGGGCATTGTTCAGGGTCTAAGCATTGTTGACTATTCGCCGACGATGTGTTTTCATCTGTAAGAAATTTGATTGAGAACCGATTGGAGTTTGCCTGTGTCAAAGCTGGAAATATAAAGCAAGAATGCGGATCTAACATACATACCACACACGCAGCATATAGGCAGGGTAACCCTTCCATCGGGCGAAGTTGGCCCACGGCAGTGACATGGCTAAAATATGTTAAAATCTCCCCATGGGATGATGAATCCGTAGCCCCCCAATAAATCAGAAACCATAAAGTCAACAGGAGATCTCCAGGATCCAACAGATGGAGGTACGTTAGTTAGTACCATATTGTTGGCCATATGAATTGTGGTGACATTCCCTGAAATTTAGCCCTGAAAAATAGGCCTTATATGTGGTAGGTACCTCCAATAAATCGGTTCCTGAAATGGCCATTGATAAAGCAACAAACATGAAATCATCACCATCCATATTTCATCCACAATAAGCCGATAAACCCGAGTTTTTGGTCAACCCTGCGTCCATGAATCCGGCGTCAGCAATGCATCGAAACAACATGAGCTCCACGTCATCCAGGTAAAGAAAGCTCCACGTTGTCAGCTGCCATGCTTCAGGCACCCACGACGGGACGACGGGATCTGCTGTGTGGAAGAGCCATATTTTCACTGGACATGTTCATCATGATGTTGAACCAGTGGATTTACTGCTACAGTGCCTTTTTTTGTTCGACCCATTTGTTGACTGCATGGTACTGTGCTGAAAAAGAGTTTTGTTCAAGAGTCTATTGGCAATCATACACATGGCTTTCTGGTGCATCACCCGTACATATATATATATTAATATTATATGATTTTCCCCTTGAACATGCCAATTGGTTGAGACGATTTCCTAGCTAGCCATGGTTGATGCAAGTCAATGTCTCTAGACGGTTGAGATGTGGTCCAGGGTTTCCAGTGGTTATTGCTGCAAGATTTGGATTGACCCTCCAAGAGATATTTCTTTGCCATGGAGTAGTGTCTAATATGAATGGATGACTATTTGCACTTATCCCAATCCTGATTGTTGTTGTCGCCCAGATCCAAAAGGTGCATGGTGGGTGAGCAGCGACGATTTACGTCTCAAATATCGTGAAATTTTGCATTTACATAAATTGACTGCACAATATCATACATATATACATATAGTAATTGTAATATATATTATATATATAATAATAATAATACTAAGAAGAAGAAGAAGAAGACGAATATATTATAATAACAATGATAATAAGGAGAAGAATACATTATAATACATTATAATACAGTATAATACATTATAATACATTATAAATACCCACAGCATTGCACTACATTACCTTGCTCGGTCTAGTCGAAGACATAGAGCTCACAGAGCATTCAGAAACTGTTGTAATTTGGGAACAGAACGTGACAGAACGGGTCAACAATTTCAAGATGCTTCAGATCATTTGCTCAACAAAAATGTTGGGTCAGAGCTTTCTAATAGTGTCGTCACAATGGGAAGATTTCACAGTGCCGTTGGGATGATTTTCATGGGTAGAAACAACCATGCTGGCAGATTTCCCCCCCTGTACAAACTGGGAGAGAATAACCACTGCTTTGGCCGTACAACACATTGAAACACCCACAGATATTCAACACATAGATATCCTGTTGATAATGGTAACTATATATCATAGCCTATTGATGTATGGAATATCCTCAGTTCATCTCATGTTTCTACTTGGAGATCATCCCATATCACCATGGCACCATGGCAGCGCAGGCGTCAAGAGGCGAGGGGAGGGGAGTCGTACCCAAAGTCGCTGGGGAGACCTGGATGTTTCACCAGCTGGTTACAGCAAGGCCCTAGGCCCCCCAGTGATGTGAACGTTGGTTTATATTTGCCCCAGTAACTATATTAGTTAAAAATACCATAAACCATAGTTATTGGAGTTATTTGCCAACTTAGCTATCGAACGGGGGCCTCACATTGAGGTTAATGCTTCGTCAATGCTTCGTAAATATGGCAATTTAAAAGGTTTTGACCCATCCCCGATGAATGGACAGTGGCATTATGTAGAATTCACTGGGTTTTGCATTGAATCCATTTCTGAAGCACCTCTGAGACAACCATGATAGACCAGCCAGCAGAGATCAAGTAGGGACTGCCCCGATGAATTGTGGATTTCCTGAGCATTTTTTTCCACTTCACACCTTGGAGTGAAACAAGCGTAATGGGGGTTGGACATGAAATTCAACTCTTTTGTTGGTCCATTTGGATCCTTTGGGTAGTCCATCACACCTTCCAGATCTCACAGGATTGAACAGTTGGCACATGAGTTGGTCGCGTGCTTGCGAACCTTCAATGGAATGACAAACCATTGCTGGAGTTGAACATGGAGCATTTCACCAGGCATCCCACGTTTCCACAAGCAGAAAAAACACGCACAGTCTAGGTCGCCTTTGATAGACCATGTCGGAACTTCATCAATCCTACATTTTACTTGAACAATACCATCTGGTTACGACTAACATAGCCATGGAAAGATCCACCATGTTTAATAGGTAAACGGTAAACCATCTATTTCTATGGGCCATTTTCCATGGCTATGTTAAATAACCAGAGGGTATCCATATTTATCCAACGTCTGGGTTGCACATTTGCACCGCAGGATGAGTTCCAGCTCGACATTTGGCGGCATCTGTGAAGGGTTTCTGCACATCCCATCTGTGACTTTGGGCATGTCGAAACTTCATATAGGGATATAATATATGTGGCTTTCGAGGGTACCCCCAAATCATCCATTTTAATAGGATATTCCCTTATAAACCAACCAACCATTTCGGGGATCCCCCATTTATGGAAACCCCCATATAGTAGGGTTAAGTTGTCTCTACCCCGATATCCAACGTTCCCGGGATTCTCAATGACAAAGCGTCCCTGGAACCATGTCATCCATGGATGACATGCACTCTGCTGTGCCTGGAAATTCGCAATCGTGTTGGAATACAACGTGTTGATTTGCGGTTTGACATGGTTTGACGATTCCTGGTTGTTGATAGTTGTTGGTAGGTGTCCCAAAAAGAGCAAAGTATGACAACCGTTTGATTGAGCTAAAGATTAGTCCATTCTTTCAATAGGTGGTCAGGCGCCTTGTCACCATGTTCAGTAAAGTCTTGCAGATATGCTTGTAAAGAGTGTTTCACACTGTCTGTACAACAAACCCAACGTAGCTAGAAGAGTTGGTTTCCGGTTTCCCCTTGGAAACCACGTAGACCTATCAATTCCCAAAAAAAAACAGCTTTCGGATAATTTCTATCGGTTTCACAGATCCCCAGTCGAGAATGCGACTAGGAATTCGTCGACACGGATCGACGCTACACACTGGAAGGACTCCTGTGGGCTGCGACCATGGGATAAAAATCTATCCTTTGGCAAAAACAGGGAGAATGATGATTGATGGATATTGACAAGTGGTAGATGGCAACCGGTAATATCGATGGTAATGGTTGGTATCACTTAAATTATAGTCTGGTTGGTGGTTTGGAACATTTGGATTATTTTCCCAGATATTGGGAATGTCATCATCCCAACTGATGAAGTCACATTTTTCAGAGGGGTTGAAACCAACCACCAACCAGTAGTGATCGTATCTACGTAATACGGATGCGGATGCTATCAATCATCGCGTGCAAGGGTAAGAAACTGTGGTCGATTCCTCTAGATCATTGCCAACAAAACTGCAGACTCAACCACAAAAAATGGAGAGTTCATTGCCACAACACGTTTATCATCATATACCATCATATACCCATTAACATCCATTAATAACAATTTTATATATTTTAATCATCATATACCCATTTAATGACCTCAACTTCTCCCCCCACGTAGAGGTCCCTTTAGCATGAAGCATTGCATGATCAATCCTGGCCCAGTCTCCATTGTCTTGGTGTCACAAGTCCAGACATGACCGTCGAGAATCTCCACATGGGCACGATCTTTTTACGGGACCTGGGTCCTTTCCTGAGCTTTTAACAACCCATGTTAAATTAGTTTCCCTGAGCAGTTCAATGAATCTCTGTCGCTGGAAAAAAAACCATTGAGTCTCAAGTCACTGAGTTCCTTTCAGTTTCTTGTCATTGTCATCTCAATTCTCTGGGTATTGGACAGCCTTTCCGCGTGTCCAATCGCCCTTGCCGCAAATGCCTTCACCGGTATGCCTTCAGAGATCCATGGTACCGCCACCAGCATCGGACCCAACAAACTTATGCCAAGCCTTATGAAAATAGATGGTAATCCATTCTCATTCAAAAAAATCATCTATTTCAGATTATTTCAGAGTTGAATTCCATATTTATTCCTTATGTTCGAGAAATCGAAAAATACCGTTATTCCATATAGTGTCCATCCCTATTTAATAAATTTATTCCATACCCAGATGCTCCATATATGGAATGTCTACCAACAACCCTAAAAATCACCCAGTTTTGTAGGTTTCTATATACCAGCACCATGGTTGGCATCTGGGATTTCTTGGATATTGATTCCTTATTTTCACTATAGTTTTCACTATATACAGTTATGGCCATGGCTACCAGTTATAACTGGTTATTTCTATGGGATGAGAAACATTCCATAAATGGGGTTTTCTTAGTACTTATAACTGATAAATGGAATGTACTAAAAGTACTATAAATAAGATAAATGAACTATTGATTCCTATAATTATACTATTATAAGTACTATAGATAAATGGCCATAACTGTAGTTTTCATCCGAGAACTCTCGTTTTTTCTGTGAATCACCGCCAGGCCTGAACACCTATTGCGACAGCTCGGATCTGGGCACGCGCGTGGTCTCACTGCAGCGCGGCGCAGCCTTCGGAGAGTCGGCGTCCCAAAGCAGAGTTGGGGATTTCATACGATGTTCATATAGTTGAGATGGGGATTTTCTAGGGCTTTCATATGGGTTTAATACGGTTTAATACGATTTACTGTAAGACGATTTAATGTCTGGTGTCATGAAAGAAAATTTGTGGGTCGAATCATCGGAATTTTGAAAAAACGGAAGTCATCAGCTGACCCTCGTTTGACCATCGATATGGCGACGTATCAAATCCTATGACCTTTGAACTGCCAATGTTTGGAGGGGATCTACTTAAACACCAGCTGACTGTTGCCGTGAACAGTACCAGGGTGAATTGATCATAATTGATCCACAAACCAGCGCAGACCTCGTTGACTTGTTGGCAACTTTGAGCCGACCCAGAGTCAATTCAAGTATCTCATGTAAAGCATTGGAAAATCCTAAAATCATGTGGATGCATTTACCATTCAGGGGCAAGTACCTTTTTTCCCTTCCGTTTTTGTCGGCGAGATGCTACTTGTGGGGTTCTCATGACTGGCTGGTGAGACTTCCACCCACTCCGCATAATCTCCGCATATAAGGTTGGGCTTGATGGAGCGAAAACCGTCCAGCGCTCAACGTTTTCAGTAGACACAGCATGCCAAAAAAACTCCAAGGGACAGATATGCATTGGGTTATCCCCCAGTAATGAATGTGGATATGTATACCTCCCCTGTCATATTACAAACCCCACATGGGCCCTGAAAATGAATGGATCCAACAGCGTACATTGTTGTTTTGGGGGGATGGGACTCCTCAAGATATTTTTGTTCAAATAGACCAGCCATGGGTCCAAGTATCCAATAACAATAGCTGTCAGGCAGCGAACCTACCCGACTACATACGGCTACCCAAGTTGTTTGTTGATTGGACTCCCATTGTTGTGGTGATAAGATCCGTATGTTTGGTAATGGAATTGTCCCGAATTCCTTAATATCCAACAATCAGTATTCGAATGGGGAAAGTGATAAGCCATGGGATTGGGGTACAAAGAAAGACATTATCTCAGTTGTACAGCGTTTTAGTCCTTATGTTTACTGACATAATGCGCATCCAATATCACCTGATCATGTCATCCCATTTCTGTTTTGTTTGTATCATATGTACATGAATTCATCTAGATCATTACGTGTCATGTAATCATGCCATCTACATCTAATATTATTTAATCATGACATCCCACTTCGGCTGTTGAAGCCATAACTCCAATCTCACTCGGGTTTGTAAAAAATATCATCATAATTCATCATATATCTATATAGTTCATGGGGCTTATATACCAACAACTGGCCTTAATGATATACTTAATAACTCCATTGATAACCAACAACAACATATATCAATATGTATCTTATGTATAGTGTTCATCATATATCTATAATTATAGTTAATGGATGTTAATGGTGCTATATATCTATAGTATTCTATAGTCATAACTGGCTTTTCCACGTCGTTTTTGTTTTGAAACATCACACCCGAAGGGGAACAATCCGTTGAGGCGTGCGGCATCCATCCGCTGGGCGGCCAAGGTTGTGATTGGTCGAGACTGGATCTTCCCTAAGTTTCGATGTTTTTGTTTTTTTGGTGTATAGTTAAGGAACTTGGAGATCCAGCTGTATTTTGTCCATAATGCATATATATATATATATATATTATCATATATTAAATATCTACATATACATATATATATACATACATATATAGATATTGATGGTCTGAAGGTGCCATGATAAACTATAACATATTACATGTATAATGGATGTGGAGTTTACCCCACATGGGGACGCATGATGTCCACCAGAGATGCCTGGCACAGTCTTGTTGGAGGATGCCTGGCCACTAACAACAGTGACATTGGATTAAAAAGGGAATAACATGGCCCATTTATAGATGGTTTATGATTATTTGCCCATCAAAAATGGATAAACAATGTTGTTTTCAATAGCATTCAATACCGGTATGTTGGAATGTACCACAAACGATAATACCAAGTTGAGCAAGCAAAACGCGGAGAAATCAGAGGAACATTGCGATGGGAAGTGTTCGAGATATAGTTTGAAAACAACCTCATGGATTTCAACAGATTCAGGTCAATATTTCAATATCCAAGTGCAGATCCAAATTATTTCAACTCTAATGTTCATTTCGATTTCCAAACGCTCGGGTTTGAAATCTTTAAGGAGGAATACATGAGTATGTCCTTTGATTTGTGGCCTGGGCCATACACATATTCGGAAAAGGATGTAATGATGTAAACTGAACAATAAGCCTTCGCCAATTTGAGGTTTCTTCATGGCTTAGGTGCATGGTGACAACCTGATCCGATTTTGTTTACATGTCCCAGCTGAGGTTGCGAATCCAAATGCACATTTTTGGTGATCAGGCCGCGCGTGTCCCATTTTGGTGGCGGGAGTGGTCAAGGGTTGGGAAATGCAAAATGTCCCAAGGTTTCACATCGCCCAACTATTGGGGATATCATCTCCAACATATACTTTTTAAAAAGAAGTGATACCCTCTGGTAAACTAACATAGCTGTGGAAAATCACCATGTTTCGTAGGTAAAGAAACTATAAAATGACCATTTTCTATAATTTTGACATAACCAGACGGTAGTCAAAATCCCGAAATGCCCAAAATCCCCAAAACAGGACATTTACGAAGCCTTGGTGATGTTAGGGTGGTAAAATCCACCAGTTCATGGGGTCACAATCCACTCATAGCCACGCTACCTTTGGTGGTCCACAGGGGCCTTCCGTTGTTTGCCTCCCAACCCTGGATTTGTCTTGAAGATGTTCATTTTTTTCAGGGCCAGTTTACGGATTATACTGTAATCACAATTGATTATAAGTTCAAAAAACATGCGACATGTTGCAAACATTGTTGAAGCTGATAGATATATTGACCGTATCTGGGGGTAACAAAAATGATGGAAAAAATATGTTCTACTGTACGCAATTATTTTGCCACCCGTATAGGTGATAGATGTATGTAAATGTTTTATTATTCATACATCTCAAAGTATACTGTAACAACATGCATGGATGTATAATATATATAACTATATATATAGTATACAGGTACTTACAGATATTTATATTTCACTCTTACCATTTTTGCATACCGATGTAGACGATGGATACCCATGTAGACGATGGTAAATCTAGTCCCCTTTAAAAATGGCCGGCTCATCTTGGCATTTTCCTCGCGTCGTTTAGGCGGAATGCCTTCCAGAAATGGTTTTCTGAAAGCATCAGCGCAGATGTCTACAGGACCTGTGCGACCTGTGCCGTGAAACGTTGTGACACGTTTGGGTCAAATCACCATGCCCATTGATTGAGAAACAATGATTACATTTACTATATACGTTGTTTATGTGCCTGTGTCTAAATACATATTAATATACATATAGTTGTACATAGAGTTTCATTGTTTTGTCATGTTCCCGAAACTGTAGAAGTTTGAAACTATAGTTGGCTGATATAGTAAATCCACTGAGTTATTTTCCGGATCCAAGCTCACGCCCCTCAAACGGCAAGACATTAGGTTTTGGCCAACCATTTTGAACCTGAAACATCCCAAACACTCTGTCATCAGGAAACGCCTCTTCTTCATCAGCAAAATCCCGGGCTTTGCCAATGAGACCCTAAGGTGCCGCGCTTGGCTGATCTTTGATGGTGGAAATCTGACCCAAATCACCTCGCAATGATCAAATACGGGGCAGCTGATTTGGGCCACAAGGTCTGGCTTGGTGCCTGCAGAACTTTCGGGGTCCGAATACGCCATGACATTCAGAAACCAGATGGCTTTGTTTGTAATACCCGTCCCATTCCCAAAATGCGAAACAGCTGTTCCAAAGTCTCTGGAACTCCTGGAAGGGCCAATCTTCGGAGAACAGGGTACCGTATTTTAACAATAGTAAACACATTGCCCTCTGGTTATTTAACATAGCGAACTGGAAAATTGCCAATTTATAGACGGTTTACCTATTAAAAATGGTGATTTTCCATGGCTATGTCAGCCATAACCAGAGGGTACCCCTGTTTGATGTTATACCCCATGGGCAGATGCAGAATCGGGGCGCTGAAATCCCACGCCAGGCTTTCTGATGGCAAATCTCACCATCGGAGCAAAAATATAGGTCGCTTTTTTGAGTCATAATGACATTATCATGACATATCCCTATAGGGTGAAATTATATCCTATAGGGTTTATATTATATCCCTAGGGTTTATCATATAATGTCAATATCTATAGATAAAATGATATCCCTATTCTGCCTATTCTTATGTTTGTTCGCCTGCCACTAAGAGACCCAGCCAGGAACCAAAAGTCGCAGCCTTCAATGAGCAACATCAGCGACAGTTCGAGCCCGCAAGGCGCTGGGAGGCCGGGCGTAGAACAGCAACTGGCTTGGAGAATGAAAAAAAACAAAGATGAATAAGGCATGGGGTTCAAAAAAGAATAAGGCATCAAAGAAATATTACGCAGGGATCCCTAACCCTCCCTAGTAATTGGCGTACCATAACATATCATGACATATCATGATAGCTCTAAAATGTCTAAAGTCGGAAATGGTCGGAGGAAAGGCTGAAGTAAAATTGCAGTGGCCACCACATGTAGCGGATTGATCCTTTGAATTTAGAGCCACCACACCCCAAACTATGCATTCAAGATTATCTGGTTTTATACACGAAGAATTATGGATTAATTGTGAGATTTTATGTGGAAATTGTTCTAAGCACAAGACTTCTGGGTTCACTTACACATAAATGATCTCAAGCTATGAAACCTTGCTGAAGCTCAACAACATGTTGCCGTCTTCATAGGATTGGCAATGGGGTTGCTGGATTTTACGAGTCATTTCCACATCATTTGAAAAGTGCTCTATACAACAATGGGATATCGCCACCCGAACAGAGACTCTGCTATCAGTGGGGGGTTGGAAAACTTTTTTCCCCTCTAAAACTGCTAAAAAATCTCAGGAGAGGTGGATAAGAATTACTAAAACGTACCAAAACCAAGAAATGTAACTATATAACATAGCTACTAGTATTGAAAATGGCCATTTATAGTTGATTTTCCCATTGAAAATGGTGATTTTCTATAGCTATGTTAAGTTACCAGAGGGTACTTGTTATTGGTGGACTTCTAATTACCTGTAAATATTAGTTGGTTATATGAAGTTATATGATGTTTGGGTTGGACTGTCTGGTTTCATGGAGTTTTCCTAACCCCCTGGGCTGTTGAATTCGAGGGGTACGGGCTGTTCACATATTATGATTGGCTGTAATCCCCTAGTTGTAAGCCAGGATACCAGGATTTCGCAGGCTAGGGGACATACGACAATGTCAGTCAAGTCAACCACAGTGTGAAGCATGGTATTATCATTCAACCATTACCCAACCTGGTTATGACTAACATAGCGAACTGGAAGCCATGGCCCATAGAAATAGATGATTTATGATGTTTTACCTATTAAAGAATATACAATGTATAAATGTGGTGATTTCCCAGTTCGCAAACCGTTAAATAATCACGTTGCGTAAGATTTATGGAAGCCGAAAAGGAGAACCATCGCATGTCTTTCTCTTCGCATCGCGATCTCCTCTTGGGCGACGTCTTGGGTGACGATCACGATGCACCAGGTCTGCTGACGATCACGCTGTGGATCTCTTTAAAGAGCTCGAGTTTGATGAGGGGCCGCCTGGCACAACATCGCCAAATTGGGTTTTTCATGATGGCTAGTAGTTGTTCAAAAATGATTCAACATTGTGTTTTCATTGTGTTATTTTTTTATGGTGCTTAGTGGTTGTGTTCCTTATTGTGGTTCTTTAGTGATAACTGATGATGAATGGTTATCAATGGAAATACCTTCCAGTGTCATCGAATACGGCTGGGAAATCCCTGAACTATCCATGTAGGTTTATAGCTGGGAAAGTTGTATTGCTGGGTTTGTTTCCAGCTGGCAATGTTTGATTACCAGAGGGCAATAAGCATGATGAACCATCAAATTTTCAAGATGCCCTCACTTGAGGCAGACCCAGGGTGACTGAAGTATAGATTAGGATTTTCCGCAAAATTTGGTTGGATGCAAAACATTGGGATATGAACGGGCCAGAGAGAGAGAGAGAGAGAGAGCCTTTCGTGTTCAATTGGGCTTGACAAGTTGGCCAATCTATAGATACCAGTAGTACCGCACAAGGCGGTGGCGGAAGTTTCAAAAATAGGAAACCTATAGGAGAGTTTGGTTGTTGTGAGTCACAGATGACAGAGCGAAGCCACTGATGGAGCGAAAGGTGATTGAT
>Ga0126342_10002964_pt1 | contig 27410 bp, 24 predicted proteins | sample Cyp1metagenome_FD_92528 | JGI IMG/M metagenome (GOLD analysis project Ga0126342, IMG submission 92528) | Coral microbial communities from Lord Howe Island, Old Settlement Bay, Australia - Cyphastrea 1 metagenome | ecosystem: Host-associated > Invertebrates > Cnidaria > Coral ... | reverse complement strand
CTAGACCCAAGAACAACAACACACAAGCAAGCACAGACCCCGCAAGCAAGAAGGATGAGAAAAGCCAGGGCAAGAAGCCCAAGGAGAATGAAGTTCCGAAGAAAGATGCGCAGGCCAGTAAGAAGCAAGGAAGTGAGAATGAGTCGCCCGAGCAGAGAGCTGCGAATAAGTTGAAGAAGAAGCAAGAGAAGGAGGAAAGCGAGGTGGCTTTGGAGCCAATTGTCCCACGGAAGAGAGATACAGTAGCAGATTCGACAGGCACGCCTGAAAGGCCGTTGAAGAGAAGCAATCAAGGTCAAGAGCAAACAGGCAGGAGGGACAAGAGAAAGGCCGAGGAAGTTGCTGCAGGCAGAGAAGGAAAAAGAACCAGGACGCAGGACAGCCTGGGTGGTGCGGTGGTTTCCTTCCATCTTTTTTCCTTCAACCTCCGGAATAGCTCCATGTTTTTCTATATACGTGTGATTTGTATCCTGGCGCCTTTCTGACATATCTTCTGGGATTTTTCTGACATATAATTACATATTCTGACCCTCCCAAAACTACGTACTTCCCATAAATCTTTTGGTGGTCCATGGTCAGGAACTCTTGACGGAGCGAACTGACACTCTCTCGAGCTTTGACCTGAGCTCACCGACGCGGGCCTCGTCGATTGCACCCGCACTAGATGCCCTGTCGGCGCTGGAAGGTGATGACGGCGATGTTTCTCGGCTCAGTTATTTGAATTTTGCTCGGCCCTGGAACCCAGCCAACTTGTGGTGTGGTAAACTGGTCTGGTCTATATGTTCAAAAGAAACACCAATAAGTAAGCTGACTCTTCCCATCAACATATGGCCAAGGCAACACTGGTGATATTGAGATCACACGAGGTGGAAGCATGAGGCTACTTTTTTTAGAAATAAAAATCTTACATCGAGATAGATGCAACTCCTCCCAGCAGTATGTTTATCAAGCCAGTTGTATGGGTCGCCCAGGCTTCACCTACAGAAAGCCCGAAGGAGAAAGTTGGGAGAGTGGCCCGCCGAAAGGATCTTTCTGAAGCCGAACGACAACAAATCGCTGATATGACCCACCCGAGCCAGATGCCGTACAAAGCTGCTAGGCTCAAGCTTTTCGCCCAAACCTTTGGTATGACAAGCCGTCGCTAATGAGAGATTTTTCCGACACAACTTGGATTGATCAAGTGTCAATCTGAATCGGCTGGGTCGGTAATGAAACCGGGGGTTCCGATTTTGCTGTGCTTTGCTTTCAGGAACGGAAGAGACAATATGCAGCTCTCCGAAGAGCAATTTTCAAAGATGCTCCACCAGGACTGGTTGCGAAGTTCAGTCTTTGTGGGGACAAAGAGCGGTTACTCATCTTAGTATTGGCATGGCCCTCCTACTCGGGGCAGTGCCAGTTTTGAACATATGTCAACTTCAATTATTTTGCTTCGAGTGATCGCATGGCATTCCAAGGCGTATAGTCTGACATTTTTCCTGACATTCTATCTGACATCTATTCTGACATTGTACCTGCACTTCTTTCTATCTGGCAATCTGGCATCTTTTCTGGCATCTATTCTGCGAATGATGAGCTTGCAGTTGAGGTCCGGCGGCCACCACTCTGATCCTGCATGAGCTTGCTGTTCGGGTGCGGCGGGGAACACTCTGATCTTGTGCTTGCTGTTCGGGTCCGGCGGGGACCACTGCGATCACGAGCTTGCAGTTGAGGTCCAGCGAGGAACACACTGATCCTTATCTTGCTGTTCTTGTCCGGCACGGACCATTGCGATCACGAGCTGGGAACACTCTGATCCTGGGCTTGCTGCTCTGCTTTGGCCGGGACCACTGGGACACTCTGATCCTGTGCTTGCTGTTCGGGTCCGGCGGGGCGGGGGCCGGGGACCACTGCGATCACGAGCTTGCAATTGAGGTCCGGCGGGGAACACTCTGATCTTGGCTTGCTGGGTCCGGCGGGGACCACTGCGATCACGAGCTTGCAGATGAGGTCCGGTGGGGAACACTATGATCCTGCGGCTTGCTGTTCGGGTCCGGCGGGGTGCAATCACGAGTTTCAGCGCCGGAGGAGAAGAAGGGGGGAGGGACAGCTGACATTAAATCTAAAAACCCTCACCTTCACCTGTGGTGAAAAACAAGGATGATGAAGAATGACAATTCGGACCTTTTCTTACATAAACATGCCGCCGCCTGTCGCCACTAAGATTTGGAATGCTGAAGTCGTGGTTGGCATCTGGGGGAGATCTAGGGAGCATCGATGTCGAAGAGCGATATGAATCTTGGGTGTCCAGTCTTCGCACTGACCGTTACGTCACAGTGTGGGACTGAGGAACGTACCCAGCATTTCACTCGTGGTTGCATGTGCACATGTGGAGACTGATTTCCCTTAGCTTCAAGAAATCTTCCTGGTGCCAGAAAACTGATCCACTCAAAAGCTGCATCTTTATACGCTTGTTGAAAGTTGATCATGAGACAGGGTCAGCTTCTGGGGCCGATTTAGATGGAAAACCGCACTGAGAACTAAGCGGCTTCCCTTTCTTCACACGCGATTCTAAGGTCACAGAAATGCAGCTGGAAAAAATTTACGGGAAATCCAAAGAATCCCGCGAGTTCATTGCCACACTCATTGCGGGCCAGCGGGGGACTCCCCACCCCCAGGCCGGTCCTGGGATGTTTTCTTCCTCCCTTGCTCAACCTTCCGCTTCTCGTGCCTTGGCAGGCGCCCAATCTGAAGAAAGCAAGACTCTATAAGGTCTTGCGCGAAGTTGTTCATGAAGACTCACAGGGCACTGGTTCAAAGACTCGTGCTTCTCAGTCTTAATTTCACCCAACGCCTCTAATATCAAATGATCCATACAACATCATACAACCACCCAAGGGGCCCCCAAAAGGAACAGATCCGATATTAAAGGAGATGGTTCTATCGTATTTTTACAAGAGATATGAATGTTACGGGGAAGTGATTCTGTTGATGATGGCTACCTATCTATGTTTCCACCGGTATCCCAACCATGTGCTGCTGAATGAAACCAAAGGCTATCCCGATCACCCGCATAGTATATTTCTATCGCGTGCAATTTCCCGCGCATGTCAGGAGAGGGATTTCTATAAAACCAATGAAGCAATGAAATGCCTGTTTCTTTTTTAATCTGATGATATCCCAACAGTTCACCATTGATATTCCAGGATGCTCCGGTCTATATTTCAGGTTGACATTTACATGGGGAGGGTTACGAGTGAGCTGAGGCTACGCTGTCAGGCCGCGTCCGTGACAGTGGGGCCAAGGAGGTTCTGAAAAAGCAATTGGCAGGACTGACGGATAGCATGCCAGAGTTTTTGGACCTAAAGACAGGCCGACTGGCCAGCAAGAAGGTTAAAAAGGAAAAGACACCAGAGGAGGAATGTATGGCAAATGTGAAAAAAATGCTCAAAAAGAATCTTGGCTTTCACGAACTTTGCTGAGTAAGAAGCAAGATCTTTGGTATTTTGATGGAATGCATTTCAAACACGTTAACAGCATACCATGCATCCCAGGTGGAAGGCTGTGAACAATGAGCTCTATTCGTCTATGCAGGGTTTGGACGACTATGGGGTCCGAAATTGCGCTGAGCTGGTGTCTCGCTTGCACCTGGGTTAAGGGGAATTCAAAACAACTCTGTTTCGTGCGATCCCCACCGTGACTTTTGCCCTGACATTTTGACTTTTTATCTGACATCTTCTCTGCTGGCATGTTGTCTCGCGTGTTTTGCGGCGATCCATCTGATAGCTTTAACTCGCACATATTGTGATATAACATATTTTCCGACAGTTTATTTCACAAATATTGTGACATTCTAACTGACGTATGTTCTGACATTATAGCCGGCATATGTTCGGACATTTGACCTCGCATCTTTCTGGCAGTCTAGCTGCATTCGATCTACATGGCTTTTGACATTTTACTTGGCATTCTATTTGACACCATGCATTCTATATCTAGCATTCTGCCTGACTTTTTGCTTCCCATTCTTCATCACACTTTTCTGGCATTATATCTGCATTTTGTTTGAAATATCTATCGACAATATTCTGACATTCTATTTGACATATTATCTCACATTCTATTTCGCATATTTTCTGAATTTATATGTGCCATTTTTTGGCGTTGTATCTGATGTCTATCTCGACATTTTCTTTGGCAGTCTATGTGGCATTTTCCTTGCCAGTCCCTAGCATTCGACTTGGCATTTTTTGGCAAGCTCCCCAAAGAGCTGGCCAGCTCGCTATAGGGGTTAGGCCCATCAGAGAGCCAGGGTTCGGGTCCAGCGGCCCCTGAGAGCTGGCTCGCTATATATGGGCCAGGCGAGCTCGCCATAGAATGGCCGTGGCACGGGAGGCTGGCAAACAAGCTGGCTATAACGTGCTCTGTGTGTGTGTGTGTGCGTGCGTGCGTGTGTGTGTGTGTCAAACGAAGCTCCCTATGGTGTCCTTAGGATATCCAGGCTGATCACCTGGACGTACCTGCAACATGCCGAGTGTGAAATGGCAACTTGGCTAAGCCAAAACCCACCTACGCCGACACTACATTACATAACACCATTACATAACACGACTAAATCATCTCATCTCATATCACGTTCTCCTCTCGGGATGTTTTCAAGTGCGTGTCTGGGTTGGGCGCGTCCGGGCATGTGCCGGCGGGGTGCCTTTAACTTACCTGGCGCGTAGGGAAAAACAACACCACACAGTTCTGAAAAGAATCCTGTCTTTGAGAACCACACACGTTCTGGTGGTGATGTTAAGAAAATGCATCTTATTTCTTGAAAGTCGCCACTGCAAACCAAGAAGAAGTGCCTAAAAGATCACCAACTCCCAGCGCAAGATGGATTCGGAGAATGTGATCAGCGAGCCGCGACCCCACCGAGCACCATTGATTTGCAGGAGATGTTGTCTTGGCTCGAAGAGTCAAAGAAAAAATGCAAAGCAATTGATGATGACGTCAAAGACGCCAAGCGCCGAGTCAATGCGGCCAAAGAGCCGAAGAAGAAGACAAATAAGGCTCTTCCAGCTGAAGATGCCTCAGATGCGGCAAGCGAAGCCGCTGACTCGGAGGCATGATTTATTAACAAAATCACAATACTTGTCAGCTCGAGCCTGGTGGTAAAACAAAATGCACCACTTTACTTGATAACGTTGGTTTAGCCTCATGAGTCAGCAGAGTGAAACTCGCTTGCAGTCCTTTTTTTTCTCATCAGGGAACTCCAGTGACCAATGGACCTCACTCACGGCCTATGTTTACCAGTTCGTTCAAGACCACCTTGTTTCAGATGGTATCACCGTCTCAGGCTGTGTTTTCCCACTGGGTCAAACCATGGAGCCAGTGCAGGCCGCGTGCTCGTGAATGTGGAAATCACTTGCAAGCCTAGTTATTTTGTTCAGTCGTCGTTTTGCTTTCATTTTTGATGTGCCACAATCTTGCTGTGACACGTGGCGCCTGACTGGAGACGTGGCCTTGCGCCACCAATCTGGGTGCCCAGCTCTGCGTCGATGGATGGATAGCACCTCCGGTGCAGTGTTGGTTAGGACAGCTGTCAAATTTGGGGATTAGATCTCTGAAACATAGGGGACGGAAAAGCGAAATCTGTGCGCAATGTTACGCAGACATGAGTGGCAGCACATGTATGCAAAGCATGTGTTGTCATGGTATGTGTGTTTGGCGCGGCTTTCAAGGAGTCCTGGGGGCCATGCCAACAGAATGGGAGTCGGGTTCAAATTTCATGATTCATCATGTTTCAGGTGTGGTGAGGTGGATGACGTAATTACTTCGATGCTCTAGGGTGCACAGCTGTTTCCTCCACTGCTTAGAGCTATGTGTCTGCGCCATGGACATTGTCGAAGAATTTTTAGAAATCACCAAAGCCGTTCCTTGCCAGCAGCATACCCACGAGTGTGAATCCACACAAAGTCAGAAGGAGTGGCCCTTTGTCGATATGGCCCTGAGGTAAACATCAGGGCTTTGATGCAAATGTTTTTAGTTCTTCGAAAGCGGATTCCTCCTCGCTACTTACCGAAGCTGGTTTGCAGGCACTGCCAATGACAACTCCCTCAGCAAGTTTCCCAACCATTTTGTTTCCCTATCTTCGTTCAGGAAGAACCTTCGAGACCTGGTAGACATCGAGCACGCCGACCCTCGCAATTATGCCAGAAAATTCTGGACCTGGTTACACCGACAGCAGTGGAGGAAGATGTTGCCAAAACCAAGGGAGTGCCTTGAAGTAGTTAAGAGAACGCATGGAACTGCAACGAACTATAGATCAACTCTTGTGGGTTCAGCGTCATGCCAAGGATAGAGCTTCTTCTGGTTGATCATCTCCGCGAACAACCAGAATACCTGGACAAATGGCACATTTTCTTGCCAAGTGATGTGTTACCAGCCTAAGTCTTGGTTTCGTCCTGCATGTGATCCATGGATCTGCCTTTGTAGCCTGAGGCTTCATTCGATATACCATTATAATGAAGATTTGTTTATGAAGAAATTTGTTGGCGAACCTGGTGTTGCTTGGCTCTCAACTTGTCTGGTGGGTGCGCTTGTGCCCTAAATACCCACAGTTTGAATCGCCTCCCAAAATCTGAACTGAGGCTTTGGAACTTTTTTGGAAACGTCAGCAAGACACTGAGTGGTTCCGCAGCCATCCCATTCTTGCCAGTGATGAATCTTGGCTAACCTTGCACACCCACTTTCAAATCCCCTCACCAAAGATCGTTTTCCAGCATTTGTCCATTGAGGACTGCCAGCTCCAGTATTGCATCCCCCTTCTATTTCATGGAGATGATGCAGATAGCCATCGGAGAAGGAGTTTTTACACTTGCACAATTTCCTCACCTCTATGCTCGCAATCCAATTCCTGGGACTCACGCATCCTTCTTTGCACCATTGACAACTCCAGGGCCTTGACAGAAACTTATGACACTATTGATGCATGGTTGGTTCACGGGCTCACCGAGTTGCAGGAGGGAAGGTTCCTGACTGTAGATCCTTGGGGGAGAACGTATGACAGGGGATTTGCTGGAAGGGTTTGCGGTCCTTACATTGGCATCTTAGCAGCTTTCAAAGGAGACGAAAAATTTGTCCAACGGGCACTGAAGGTCAATGCGAGCCCGGTCGGTGAGGGCGTGTGCATGTACTGCAAAGCTAGCCAGCATGGCAGGTACATGTACACATACCATGGTCAGTTTGCATCTCATCGATCCACCTTGGTTTCCAACACAGACTTTATTCGGTCGGGATGCCGTATGAATGCATGGGTGCGACTGCCGGGTTTTCATTTGTCACGAGTACTGTTGGACTGGCTTCACCTTGTTGACCTTTGTTTGACGCCAGAGTGCAGTGCGTCAGAGACTTGTTTTTGATTTGAAAGGGTGGGGTAGGTGCATGTGGCTTGGGGCATCTTGGGGCCATAACATCAAGGGTTTTTTGTTTTTGAACAGTTACCCAACTGAGGCATTGATGGAGTTGACCGCAGACAGCTCCGTTTGGAAGGGAGACACTCAGGATGAAAGACTTCGGAAAGCGTTTGTGCAGTTTACTGCTGAATGCAAAAGGCATCGTGTGAGCGCCTGGGCTATGCGCAAGTCGTGGGTGACAAATTTCTTCCTATCCTATCACCGTCGTGTTTTCAAACGGGGTTACCTGTTGAATTGCTGCGCGATTGAGGAAATCGGGGGCGGTGCTTCGCAGTGTGCCTGGGTGCTAACCATTCTAGCTGTTGGACTAACAATTTCCTGCAAGCCACATTGCATTGCAGTTTCTTTCAAGTTACAGTACCTTCCGTCTACTTTTCCTTGATCAGTCTTTGAAAAATCTAGCCCAGGAAACAACTCTATCCGTTGGGAAAAGGCAACTTCCCAACCTTGGTGCAAAAACATTTCAATGGGGCCGACTCTTGCCGCAAACAGGAAATCTGTCGAATGCGTAAAGTCCTTTGCACCCCAACGCAGTAGCGTGCAACAGCTCAGGAAGCAGCAGTGTTAGCAATTTGGTTGAAGGGAATCACATTGGCAGTGGCCGCCGAAAGCCCTGAAGACTCCCATGCTGCGCTTCTCGCTTACGCATTGGCAATCTTGATCCCAGGAATTCTACTTTCTAGTTTCCTGGCATCGCCCTGCCCAAGTTGTTGGATCTGAATCTCAGGTTGAGGGCAGCAGTCTTCGTGAATTTAGTGGCGATGAGGCAGTGCATGGGAAAGCAGGCCAACGGCAAGAGGCAGCTACTGCTTGAACATGAGAGCTTGCAGAAGTTGCGGCATGCCAACTTTCTCTATCATTGTGCGCACAATGGTACCTAGCCTTTATGATCTGCATGTGGTGCTGATGCAGTCCTTGAGTGTGCCAGCTCTGATTGACTTCTCGCTGTGTTGCTTTGCAGTGAATACCCAAGGTTTGGCGCAGGATGCCTTGGAACGCGAAAAACTTCTTTGGAAGCTCCGGCCGAAGCTCCATAAGTGCCTAGCCCGCAACACAAACCTAATGTTTCTTTTGCTGACCAGTGACTACAAAGCAACTCGTGCAACTAGTGTCGCGCTCAGTGGTTGCTATTTGGATTAAGGCTTGACCATCTCGTCCTCGATCAATCCGCCATGATGAATCCCTTGACGGGCTCCAATTACAATGACGAAGACATGATGGGAAATGTAAAGAAACTGTGCATGGGTTCTTCTCCAAATCGGCTTGGTCACCAAGTTTTAGAAAGATATGCAGCGTACGTCTGCTGCAGATGGATGAGAGTTGATTGAAATGAAGTCAGCCACATCAGTGCCTAACGCCCCCAAAAGAAACCGTTGCTTTTATTCAACCCATCCAAACGGCAGCTGTTGGCACCTCCCGTGTGGTGGCGATGGAAAAGGGCAAGGCCGCAGCAACCAGTGGCAGTGGCCGGGGCAGCTGATGGGCAAAACCTGTTTCCCTGGTCAATCTATGGGAAGTGTTGCTTCCCACCGTGAGTTGGGAAATTGGAACTTGGTATTTGATTTCCAAACGATATTTCTTTCAACATAGCCCCAAATTTGCCAGATTTTTTTGATTGCCCAAAGGGGTCTCAATTTGAGGGGCCTTAAGACGCTTCATTTTCTGGACTCAATTTGGCGCCCCTTTGAGGGTGCTGGTATATATTTTTATATATTATATATCACATATTACTTTCATATTCTCTGAAGAATCTGTCTTTCTTGACCTTTCTCAAGCAAAGTATTCAGCGCTAGAGCGCACATGCGCTAATGGCTGGATTCCCGGTGCCACATGCGCTAATGGCGTACCGCCACACATCGCGTCCTTTTCTCCACTGGCCTACCCAGAACCGCAGCATCTTGCATCTCAGGCGCTTCATCAAAGTCTATGTCGGAATCCCTGCATCCCATTAGTTCTGCAGGAACTTGATTGGAAGCCATGGCAAATCGGTTGCGTTGGTCCCGTGGGGGGCAAGCAGCAAGCAGCAAGCATTATGGGAGAACTTCTCAAGACTTCTTGTGGCTTTTCTGGCCTGGGTTCGGGCGCTGCCTGCAGTTTTTCCTACTAATCTAAGTGAACAGGGCCATATATCTATCTTCCCAAAGTCCGACAAAGTATGTATATAATCCTGTCCTGCTTTTCTGTCCATCCGGGGAATGCAAGTTTGTCTCTTTGCCAACTATTTATCCGACTTGAGGGTGATGTCTTGCAAGGCGAATGTTCGGAGGCGACACAATTTGGATTAAATAAACTGTATACTCTTTGCGCATCCTAGCCCAGGTATCTGCATAATTGACAGCTGCAGCATGAAGTTTGCAATTTGCAAGCCAACATGACTGGGTGACATTCCTCTGGAAGTTTTCTCAGCACTGGCTTTCTAAAGAAACTTTACTGAAGCATTCAAATCCCGGTTCAAAATAGTCCTCTTGCTTGGACAACCGGGCCAGTCCATCAAGTCCTGCCGTGAAACCTGCCTTCCAGATCTGCCTCATAATGTCAGCTTATATGGGTGGATGGCAAGCGACAGGCCTGCAGCAAGACATCATGACCATCTGAGAAAATGACCTGGGCGGGCCAGCCACTGATCTTGCACAAAAACATCAACGAGTGCAAGTGGAAGGGAAACAACTGGAATGTGCCGTCTACATACTGTATTTAGTCTTGAGATTCCTAGGCCATGATTCACCATCTTTGCAACCACACGATAAAACCACTCCCGCTCCAGTGGAGCCTCTTCATGCAACGGCAGTGGATAGAAACTCTGGTAAGTTTATTTTGCTTGGTTGCAGGCGGTAGGCAACGGGCAACTGCCAAAACACTCCATTGGAACCACTTGCTTTTGAAACAAAAGTCACAGCTATCATTCCCGAAAAGTGGTGCTATTGACAATGGAACTAAAACATAATGGAAGGACGACAGAAGATCATATCTCGATTTTCAAACCAAGTGAGCGTGCCCTGTTTTCTTCTAACCACCAGACCAAACACTTGTTAACCATGTTTACACTCCCAGTTCCGGAAATCGGAGTACTTCTATGTACTTCTTGCATCCTCGTTACAATGTCATCCTCATGGATACGGCCTTTGCTCACCTCATACTCTAAGACCTGTGCCGACCAGATCTATGGCACAAATTCAAATATGCACAGATTCCAACAGCAGAAAATCACAGGTGTCCTCGGTGTCCTCCTGTTCAGTCACAAGTCAAATTTGGTCAGTGCGTCACACTGGTCAAATCTATCGCATGTTCACCCCAAGAGGGAAAAGAACAGGTTTCGTCAACAGGCATTTTGACAGAGGACCCATGGCATGATAATCTGCTGCTATACAATTTTAAATCGTCCGCTCATATCGTATATATATATATACGTATATCATATGATTAAATGTGATTAATAGACACATATGTCTATATCATGATACCATAACATCATATTTTGTGGTGCACACCGCAAACATATTGCAGGATGGCTATCAGTTCACCTCCTGTAGCATCAAAAACCTCGGATGCAAAGCCACGATTCGGATGCAAAGCCACGATTCCGGTGGGACTGGTTCAATAGGCTCTCATTGGAGATTCATAATTTCAAGGTCCCATGCTTTAGAGAAAAAACATACATCATTTTACAGTACAGTACAAGTCATGCCTTGAACATTTTGACATTTTATGAACTCAGGTCATGCCTTGCCCGTCACATCCCGTCACGTTGGCAGATGGGATCCTCTAAGGTCATGATCCGATCGAGGTACACCGATGGGGCCACTTGGGTCTCGCGACTTGAGGGTTGGCGAATGGTTGTGAATGAGAATGTAGCCCGGCCTGGTCAACAATGGCACACACTATAAATAAATATTAATATGTATGTGCTGCCTGGGAAACCGTGCGTCTTCTGTTCTTTTTGGCAACTAAGGTTGAAGATGACGCTATGCTTGGGGCCGCTTCGTGCAGGGATGGGTTCTGGGGTGAGCGAGTGTGTTGACGTTCCTTGCACTTGCGTCCTGAAGATGATATTAGCGCATGTTGTACAACTAGACACGAGGAAGTTTTGGCAGATGCGAAGAAGACAAAAGATACAAAAGGAGGTCCTGTGAAGTTGCCGCCAGATGTTTTATCTTCTCGCTGTGCTGCGGTGCATCATGGCCACAAAAATGCACTCCATGCAGATGGCTCTGTCTACTGGAACAATCCAAAAATGTTGCGTATGCCGGGAAAATGGTGCAATTTTTAAACCCCTGAGACTACTCTGTTTTTGCCTTCCAATTGAACACTCCAAGAATTTTCATGCAAAACGCAGGAGAAAGAACGTGTTGACATATCATCCAATTTGAGCAAAGTGTGAAACCGCACGCGGAAAACCCTCCGCCGATGTATATGCAAATGTATCTTATACAGAGTTATTGACATTATACTGATACTATATTATACATTATTATACTGCAAATGGCATCATGAACACACCACAATTCAACAAACCATCTCATATGACCTGGCTTGATGACGATTCACCTCGCATTGCCTCGCATTGATGATGATTGGATTACTGGCCCCAGCTCACCATGTACGTCCATCTCTGTATCATCATGGCGTGCCCTGGTTGCAAATTTCCAGCCTCTTGCTGAGCCCCATGACCCGCAGGCCATGGCCCAGTTCATAGGCTGCCTCAGTCGTGGCAGCGGCCCCATGATGTCCCATGTCCACTGGCTTGGGAGGAGCCCTCAACTGAGGTGCTAACTTCTGCAAGGGCACACAGCCCTGGATGTGGGATCTCAGTGCAGTTCGGGGAATGGGACTATCTGAATAAAACTTGTTGTGAGACGGCTTCGCTGAAACCACGGCAAATCCACAAGTTGGGACTTCTGGCATTCGTGTCGGATGACAACATGCCAAATACCATCCCATATGATGGAGACTTTCAGGCACTGCCGGAATCCAAACACCCAATAGCCAGAACTTGGCAATTGTGCAAATGAAGGTGCTATTGTACTATATTCATCTACATTCTATTTATCTCCTATCTACTTCTTCCGTCTCATCTGAATCGAAGCATCCACTTCTGGTGACCCCGGTGACCTTTGTCTCTTGCGGCCCGAACAGTGTCAGAATAGGTGTAGAAATGGACGTTGCCTCAGCTGGAGCTTCAGAACAAGGCCGTCGGTCTCCGTCGGTCTCCGTCGGTCTCTGTTGGTCGTTCCCTTCGTTCCCTTCTGGGTCTCCCACGAGCTCTTGCCTGCCAGACAGTGTAGGCCTTGGTTGTGGCTTGACAAACTTTGCATCTAAGGATAGTTTAAATTATGTTTTCCTTGAAGCAAAACTAATGCTATATTTTCTGAGTGCCTGCTGGTTAGCAGTATTTTTCTGTGCACTACATTTCTCTCAGTTCCCGTATATAGATGTTGAATGATTGATTGATTGGGCTTCTAGAATGTACTCTGGGTTCTACTTGTAGCCATGGCTTCAATGGGAGCGAACTGCTGTCCAACCCAGAAGCAAAATGCTTGATGAAGCTGCATTTCAACAAGGTTGCTTTGTGGATAGACAGGAGTTTTGGACTGGACATGCATTGCCACCCTTCTGAAGATGTTGCAATAGAAGACATTAGCCATCTCCGAAAACGTCTAACGTCGGCATTGGTGAGTTGGCCTGCCACAAAAAGGGACCCCAGACTTCACAACCTCAATATCCTCAATCTCACACTGAGATGAACATACATTAAACATGTTTCTTTTATGCAAATGTTGTTTTCCAAAAATCATAGCGCACAACACCACCACAGAGCTACCAAGGATGAAGTTTGTTTCTTGCCACTGTATCTCCTTGACTTCATGACCCAAACAATGCACAATGTTCATCAAACATCATGTTCATCAAATTCTTGACTTTCCAGACTTTCCAGCGGTAGAGTTTCTGCTCATCGTGTGTTTGGGTGAACTCAGCGGACTCCCAAGAAACACTTCCGGGTAATGCAATGGGAGAAACCAGGCATCTCAGCAGCCATCGCATCGTCACATCTGAGGCCGTGTCGCCGGTATTGGTATGGCGTCATGGGATGTCATGGGACATGGGAACATCAGGAAATGACCATGAAACAAACCCATGAAATGACCATGTTCAGCCAGGCGTGAGACGGACACCATCTACAGACAAGGAAGCAAGCGGGGTACACACCAGCTATTGCCCTTTTCGTCAAGGCCTGCATGAAGAGTTGCGCAGCAATTTCGCCGCGCCCAAAACCCATTCAGAGGGCCAATGCGACTGAACTTCTAGGTGGGATTTGCTGGACGACAAGTGGAGGCTCTGAAATCAGAGCCAGTGCCACTTACACGATCATAACATATAGAGCGCTATTTTCATACTGGGTATACTCAGTACATTTAAGCATCGATTCAACCATATTTAATCCCAGGTAGAATATGATGTATTCCTAAAGATCTTGCCTTCATTGGCTCGCGACTCTGTCTTAACGAGCCGCAACAGCTCCACAGCGACGGTAAGAAATGTGAGAAGCTATAACATTCATAATCATTCAGAATCATCTATGATTACAGGTTATTATAGTTACTATTGCCCAAACAATCCAAATATTTCTACCACCGGCCGTGCAGAATACCGCTTTAGGAGGGTGTACTGCCTTGCAAACTCAGTCTACATGTGTTGCCATGAGGCGTCTTGTCAGTATGGTTGAAAAACATCTGCTTCATTGATCCGTACTCTACAAGTAATATCGGTATCCATAGGTATTCTGCCTCAGACCGTTCAAACGTAGTACTAGCCAACACCATGGTTGAATATCCCAAAGCCAGCTCTCAAAACCACATTCCACATTGTTTGTTTGTTTCCCTGCACTCAGAAGCGTCTGAGGCCTGTGATTCAGGCGGCAGGCTGAGACATGCCATGCAAAAACATGAAACGGAAACAGGAAACGAAGACCATACTACCTTGAGAATACTTCATTTTTCTGACGCAATGAAACAGATCAAACCATAGACTATTAGAACACATAATATGTATATATATATATTGTGTATATGAAGAATATATATATATATACATCCATATATATATACATCCATCATGTAAATGTAAATTATATTTGTATAATGTATATATATATATTATATTGTCAAACATCGGCTATTTCACCCTCCCCAGATGTATGACCCACGACTAGCACGGCAGGCTGAAGGTTTTTGCACCAAATTTTGCACAGCGAATTCAGACGAGCACTCAGCGCCTGTGGCAGCTGGTGGGAGGTGTCTTGGTGACTCGAATGCTCCAGTGCTGCAAGACACTTTTATATAATCAGAAATCGCCGGAGTGCTACACGTTATCCCCCTCACACATGATGGCGATCCATACAGAAGCGGCATTTTCTGCCCTCTTTTTCTTGGATCGTCAGCCCTAAGGTGCCTATGCCCCAGGCCGCTGGCGGTTGAAGACTTTCAAACCTGGGATTCAAACTGACAGGGATTGACAGGAGCTGCCACCAACTTCCAACGGTTTCGAAAGCTGGATCAGTTGGATGCGGAGGATCAGCCATTTGTCAGGAGCTTAGGGTGACGGATGGTGACGGAGATGGGAGATAATCCAGATACATTGTCCTGTCGATGCAATGTGTAGTAAATTGTCTGACCAAAGTGTTTCCATCATCTTGAGGCATCTTGAGGCCACGGTCAGAACGTAAAAGAACAACAAATCTCAAAGAATGACAATACCTGTCAACAACAATCATCACCACGATGAAAATCCTCTTCCACTGATAGCTTTCGCCAATCCACCCTCCATCACAGAACATTCCCCGCCCTAGCATCAAAGCAACAAAAAACAAAGGTAATCCTCAAGACCGGGATCTAAATATTCTAAATGGATTTAAGACTCACTCCGACCATAGCAGGAATTTTGTAGCACTTGATAGGGCACAGATCTTCTGTGAGTCGTCAACCTCTGCTACTACATTGTTTGGGAAGCAGGACGCGCTGACTGGTACTCTTGTTGTAGGAACCTATTCATAGCTTTGGCAGATTGGACCATTGTCTCCTGGTTTTGGACTCCTGACGCGAACCCAAAGAATGGGAGATATCTCCCAGCTCTCTCTCTCTCTCTCTCAACTTCATCTAAAGGTCTTGAACCACTTGTGCCTTATGGTCGCCGTTGCAGTTGCACGCGCTGCGTCTGAGTCTGGCGATAAGCCCAGGCAAATTTCAAGTCGGTCAACATGTGAATCACCATGCGAAGGATTCAATTTAGATAATTCTGGGTGTGGCAGTATGCCTGAAAAGTAATTGAAAAGTGAGGAGCAAACAACATGTAAAAATTGCAAACAAAGATTTGGGCAACACATTTTGAAGCGAACGATGCTGGATGGTCTGGATGTGCAAGCGACATTGAGCGCCTCTTGCTCGAACTGACTTCGCTGGGCACCTTGCGGCTAGTTTCCGCGCCCACTGAAGCTGAAAAGTCTTGAAAGCAACAGGGATGCTGCTCACATTCCCAAAAGATTTGATCACAGGAGTCCGGACTCTCAGCAAATTGCGATGAACGACCTCAAATGAATTGGCATACGAAATGCCAGGAAAAGCAAGTTCAGTGTTCTCCAAAATCAGGGGATGCCAAGGAGCCGTTGGGTTTCCCTCCTGAACTGGACTCGCAAACCAAGAATTGAGAATTTATGCGAATTTGGGGTCATTTGGGGTCCCTGATCTTGGGGAACACCCGCTTCAGAATCTCCGCGTGACTGTGGTGATGTCTGTTGGAAACTCTTTAGCGGTTTGTTTGCTTTACATATGATGCAAGTTCAAACGACTCCATCCAGAGCAAACAATGGATCGGAAATGATATCCTACATTTGTATAAACGATCAACATCGTTCATGGATGTGCATTCTTGACATACAGCTGCTTTCAACTTCCACGGCAAACTACAAAAATCCTAATTCCTTGGTGAAATGGGAGTCTGACTCACGGATGAAAGTGCCACCCCTTCATCTGAAATCTGTTTAATCTATATTTAATCTATATTTAATCTATATTTAATCTATATTTAATCTATTTAAATCATTTTAAATCTATGAATCTGCTTCCAGAATCTTCCAGATGGATTCGCTGAGCTGGAACCCATGTGAACGTCATCTCGCTACAGCTTTGAGTTGGCCACACACGTCCAAGAGCTGCCTCCGGAGGTCCACACGGTCCTCTGCCGCAATGCATCGCAGCTGTCAACGCCAGCATCACCAATGATCCGGATACATTATGATACATCTTTATCATTCTTTATCCTCATCAAAACTGTCCATTTATTTCAGGTTGATCCAGGTTGATGCTGCAAACAGCTGTGCCATGCTGTGCCCATCACCTGGCATCTACAGCGAACTTCACCCCTCCTGTACTGTTTCAATGAGCTGACGACGAACCTAGGGCGCTGCAAGCCAGGGCATTTCACACAAATCTCACACAAGTGAGATTGCAGAGAAATTTGCTTCAAAGATCTTCAAAGACTTGGATAGACTTTAAATTGAGGAGTTGAACATAGACAGAGACGAGCGCTGGCATGTGTGACAACGAACTGTTGATAGCTGGCTCCGGGTGCCGCGCAAGGTCAAGCTCACCTGCCTGGCTTTTTGATGCCTCGTGGGCTAAGCACGAGTGCTGGCTGTGGAATCCTCTTCCATCCTTCCGTGAATGAAAACAGAATCCCCAAAATTGGCAGTGGGCCAGGATAGGCTATCCACTCTTCGCTGCAAGCTAACCCGTCCATTTTGTCATCCTTCGAAGGGACCCGTTCATATCCTGCAATGACCTTCCCAATTCTTTCCCGTGCCTCCAACAACTCTGCGAAAGACTGCGCTTGAAGCCGTGCAGCCTGGCCAAAGGTTGCATGTCACGCCTCCCCCTGGAATCTGCACATCTGGGCATGTTTCGAGAAGGCAGCCAGGTGAAATTGCGCAAATCCACTAAACATATCTAAACATTCTAAACGTTGCATAACATCTTCATGGAAACGTAGGCCAACCATGCTAAAATATATTAACATCTCAATCTGAAGTGTGTTGCTCACCAAGGGATTCACACAGGTAGAAAGACTTCAGCAAAATCGCAGTTCTCCTTCTTGAGTTTCTAGCTCGTCAGTCATGGGCTGTGGACACTTTTGTCTTCGGCCCCTCTCGGTTGGCTGCCCACCTGGTGGCAGCTCAGTGCACAAATCTTTCTAGTTGAAAATGTTCATCAAAAATACCAAATTGTTTAGCGGCAAATGCTCAGCGTTAATTTACACCGGTCAATGTTGAGCACGACAAGTTGAAGCACTGTGTGAGGCTGAGCATTGCTCATGTGGACACAGCGTTTTCTAGTTGAAAATGTTCATCAGGAAGAAAAAGTTTTTCAGGTTTAGCGTCTTATACACAAACAACGTAGCAAGGGATCACTGGGCTTTCCAACACCGTATTGATATGTTCTTGGCAGTTTGGTATCAAAAACCCTGAAGCGCGTTTGGACGTTGGTTAAAAAAAAGAAAATTGTTAAAAACTGAACATTTAATGAACATTTTACATTTGATCAAAACATACCAGTTCTTTCAGCGCTTCTCATTCTTGCTTATGCACTTGTTGGAACATGTACTGTGTCTTGAGTGAGCGGAACTCATCCAAGGCTTCTAGTATCACAGCTTCTCAGTTTCGAGAACCAAATCTTGCAGTTCCATCCTTGGCTTCTACGGCCCCACAACAGTTCCACCCAGAAACAACTGTTCCTGTTCGAAAGCTGTTACATATTGTTAAATATATGTTGGTTCGGGTACAAGCAATGACCAGTCGTCGTGTTGGAAGGAGTTGCATCTTCTGAACTTTCTCAAACACTGTCACTTGCCTCTAACCTTGGTTGTGGAAGGCAAACAGTGAAACTTTCCACGGTAGACGGTAGCCAGAGTACCTTGAAGCATGCATGATCCAGGAATGTACCTATACACATTATGTATACACGCACCTACTCTGTACTCATATACAAAAAAAATCAAACAAGTATTCGTCCCAGCGGCAACAAACCGGGGACCTGCTTGTGCTTCAGACGATTTTCCTTGGAAAAAGCCAGATAAGCCACGGCCACACTTGAGCTCATCAACCAGTACAAAAACCCAATTCAAATCAAACATACTCAAACATTTTTGCCACTGGCATCCACATCATCCACAGCCTCACCTCTTGAATCTTGAAATTGATGATGCTGCCATATCCTGCCTATTTGTGGCCTTGGAACGTCTGTGCCTGGTGCCACTGCACTATTTGCTCAACGGTCTTTGACCCCTTTGACATAATTATTATACTTTGACCTTGCAACATCTTGCAACCGGAATCAATCGGACTTTTCGTGTTCCGACTTGAGAAATGCAAACCTTGCAGGATGCCTTTGTAAACTGTCTATCATCCCAGGATCGCAAGTGGAGATCGCAGATGCATAGGTCACCCAGTTTGGAACCAAGCGCCCTTCTTTCTCCTTGAAATGCCAATATTCGCACTGTTCATATTCGGACTACGGATGTCAAACAATCTTCTAGTTTCAGCTGGAATCAGTGTGCTGAGAACAAGCGATTCAATCTGAGTGAATGTTGTCCATACACAGTGTCGGGAAAACATGGAAACAAATGAACACAATGGGAAGAAAAACAAAATTGTGCAAACAGTGCAGTACTGTGATCATCGCCAGTTCCAACTTGTGATGTCTAAAAAGCGTAAAAAGATGTCCCAAATTCCAACCTCCTCAAATCTTCCCCACCTGCTCCAGCAGTCCCAAAGCCACTTGCCACTGCTCACCCGCTGAGCATGCCAAGATTGCTGCACTGTACGTGATGCTGGTCGCCTCTATGCTGCCTTGCATCATTTCCTGAGCAGCTGATACAAGTGGGTATGAGCTGGTGTGAGTAGCTTCAAGCTGTCTGCTCATGTCCGCTGGATGCATACCCTTCCCTAGAACATGTCTCATTTGCGCGGTTTCGGTTTGGTTCACATCTACAGAATCTACAAACAGTGTCGCTTGAAGTTGCCTCGTCCATTCATGAATGTAAACAGGTTTGCTACCCATCTGGAAGGCCAAGAAACTGTCAACATCTTGGGACGGACAAAGTATATACATCGCTGAGGGCTCACCAAACTTCTACTAGCAGAAAAAACGTACCATTTTGATATATATATATATATTATAATAGACTGTTATGGAATAAACCAAGCACATGGCAACATTCACCAGCCATCCCCTGATCTCCCAGTGTCTGCCAGGAGGTCTGTTGCACCTTGCCAATATCCAGCCTCCACATGTCACAGGGTATGTCAGGGTGGAAAGAAAACCAGGATTTCCATGGAATTCCGATTAATCTTGTCCTGCTGTGGAAATTCATAACAGCAGCCAGGGTATCCGCTATGCAGACTTTCATCCTTCCAGCTTCATGAGAAGATGAGAATCCATAATTAGATGGTCAATAACTTCCTGTTCCCCGACTCCTTTTGACTCCTTTTGCAAAAGATTCACTTCAAGTTTGAACTTTGCAGGGACCTAAAAATACCTAAAACATTCTCAACCCCCATGTTGAACACCTCATGTCACAGCTCAGCCAGAACAGCCACTTTATTCCCTAGCATGCGCCGACGCACCTTCTCAGCTGCACTGATTGCTGCATTGAAAAGGACGACATTTGGCTGGACTTTGCAGTGTTTGATGTCTGACCTCGCGTCGCGCCCAATGCAGCAAAAATATGCAAAAATGGTATCTGGGATAGTTATAGGATGTTATAGGCACATTGCATACCTCGGAACAATCAAACAAGGTCTCTCTGCCAGTACCTCTTTCCTAGCTTGTCCATTTGTTTTTGCCTATCGCAGCCAGGATGCTTGGCGACCAATCTCGCCAAAATGAGAGGTTTGAATGAGGTTACTAGGAACGATCAAACTTTCAGCAACGTGGGCTATCGATTGGTGTGAAGACAACGCATGGATACAGTATCTCAGTAGTTGATCACCACCTGAACCATTTCTCTCTAAGACGTCGAGGTTAGCGACATTAGACAATTTCGTTGTTCACGTCTCTTGTCCTATGTCCACCTACACCTGCTGGCTGTGCACTGTCACTAATATGCTCAGGCCGATGTCACTCTGTTTTCAAGCAGAGTGGTCGTTCAACCATTTTCAACATCAAATGATGAGGAGTCCATGCTTCAACCATCAATGAATTTTCCATGAGGTGTTCTCTGAGGTCCAAGCAACAACCGCTCCAGCACATCCCATGAGCTGGATCGTTCTGCTGCACTGATCGTGGCGCTACACACCTGGTCTTGCTCTCAACAATTTGATTCCTTTATCTTTCAAGTCCTGATATGGCTCAAAAAAATGGTTTACAATGGTCAACAGTGGAGTCAACAGATATCACAATTATATCAATATATATATATAATTATATATCACAATATGTCGAGAAATGATTCGAAGATCTTCAAATGGATTCAATCTGCACTGAGTTCCAGGCGATGACATCAGGGGTCAACTGGTGCCTGAGCGGAGATGGGTTGCAACTGATGTTTCTTCACCGCTTCTAGGATCTTCTAGGTTAAGAATTGGTTCAGTGAGATCATCACTGCATCTGGGGTGTTTGGAAGGTGTCCATGGTGTCCATGTATGTCCATGTTTAATTCAGTTTAGTTCATTTTACTTTTTCATCCGGGATGCTCTAGCAACTCGTAGAAAAGGGCCACAGCATTTTCCCAATGCTTGCACTTTTCGCAGGCGCTGGTGGCTGCGCTGTAGGCAACCACATTCACCTCACAAAGTGGTTCTGGCGGTAATCCAAAGGATCATCAAAATGCGTCCAATGGACAAATCCAGTCAAAGCGGATTGTGTCATCTACAGTAAGTCCACCATCATACCAAGTCATACCAGTTCCAGAGTGCATATGATCACTTGGTCGAACACATGTGGCTGGCTTGAAAACGCGTGATTCTAAAACCGTTGCTTGGTAAAACCATTTCAAAGTACCAAGCAGGCGAGGGGGTTGAAACAATTTCAGGGAACCATGGCTGCAAGTAATACTGAGTACTTACATGCCATCATAGAATATGCACTTCAATGAACCGTTATGAACCTATATTCAAAGCACATCAAAGCACACCAAAGTAACGATATCAATCTCAGTTTTTGTACTGTAGACTGTACTAGCATACACTACACCTCAGCACCCTAGCCGCACTGAGATCGCCATGGTTGTGACATGTCGTGACTGGCCTCCATCTTCTTGTCTTGCATCAAACGAAGAAAGCCCAAGGCCAAGGACCATTGCTGCCCTTTCTCGCAGGCACCTCGCTTTGCACGGCGTATAGGTACCAACCGACTTCCAAAAAAGGGTCGTGACATGACGAAAGAAGAACGTCCCAAGAATTGTCAAGAATCACGATATACTATCTGTAAATCTTTGTGGACAACCAGTACCATCATGGGTAAACCCAACAGTTGAAAATGAAACAGTGCGGAATGGATCCGCAAAGAGGAAACATGAGGAAACAAATGGAGCTGCACAGGTCAATGCTTGTCATGGGCATGTAGATGTTTGAAGCCAAACAGAGCTACTAAGGCGCGTGCTCATCACTGCGCTGCAAGCAATCACGTTTAAGTCAACTTTCTGTTCTTGCACCTGCAAACAGAGACTTTCTGACTGGGACAGAAACATAATATATATATATGTATAGATATATAAACAATTATAAACACAAAGGGTCAACAGGATGCGAGAGGAATAGTGTTGGCATCTTCTTTCAGACATGCATGGACATAGGACGACATATGACAATTATGACATAAGAATACATAAGATATCTTGGTCGGTGGATGAACTCAAGCCACAATCATTTGCCTGACGAGTGATGGCCAAGGCGAGTTCCCATTGACTGTCTTGTGCCAGGGCATTCAGCAAACTGGCACTGGTCACCACTGTAGGAGATTCAGCACCTGGATGGATGCCACAAGGGGGTTGGATCCACTGGTCTGGTTGCTCTGGATACATTTTTCTGCCGTCCTGCCCCCCCGCCCCCAGTTCGTTGACAGTTAAATGCTTTGTGCACACGGTTGGGGAAAAGTTATGTATATAAGAATTCACGGAATTCAATGTGTATACGGATATGGACAGATACATACAGTAGATCGGAAACAAACCAAACCCGTCAAGCAAAATGATAGCTGCAAACCGGGAAAACTCATCACCAGCTGCCAAGTCTCCAAACAGTTGGAGAGCGGCTTCCCACTTTGCTTCACATGCAGTGATTGCAGCGCCAAGGACGATGATGTTCATTCCCTCGGCTGTGTCATCTGATAGGACATGTAAGTTGGAGTGTTCAGTGTCTAGATTAGAAGGGACTGGTGGCTCTGCAACATTCACCATGTGCAGCCAAGAATGCTCAGAGTTTGCAAATCCGGTTTGCTTTGTTCACATAGTCAGTCCAGGGTGGGCATTTGCAGAAAATACTGTTCAACGCAACGTGCTCCCAGTTAATTACACATCTTTCATAGGGCCAGCTGACCCATGTCACCATTAGAGTGCCATCGTTTGAGTATGAGTGCACGGACGGATTTCTCTCGGTACTCCAAAAGGGCTAAAAGGATATCGTCATAATGTGTGATGTATGACGAACACTTGTAAGCATTGTAAGATATTGCAAGTTTCACCATGGCGCTTCAATCCAATACATCACCTGATGAGGTCCAAGGCACTATCTTCTGCCTGTGCATATCACGAAGCAGCTGCAGTGCCACTTCCCAATGTCCACGGCAAACGTTCAGCAGGGTACCGTAGGTGACCACCTGCGAAAGCCAAGCAGGTGCAGCGCACAGCACAACTGCAACTATCATATATACATATAGTATATAATTTGTAACTATATAATAGTAATAATAATAATTAATAATGATTATTATTATCAAATGGAGTTTAGATGTGGATGCATTTAGATTTAGATGCGTTTAGATGATCTGCGTACATGTATGTAAGAGTTTAGTATTGTGATGCATGATACATTTAACAGGTCCACATCATGTACAATTGCACAAGCTGAACTTTTAGTGAGAACTGTTACAACATGTGCATTGCAAGATCCAGTATGACAAAGAAACCGGAAACGCTACGGTCTTCACAAAAAGACACATGCATCAGCAAAGTAACCGCTGACAGGTCGTGAATTCTGCGTCAATTCAGTTTCTATCCCAGCCACTGTGGGGAACATCTGCTTCAGTCTCAGCTCCTCCAACAACTCCAAAGCTCTGCGCCAGTCACAGGCTGCCATAGCTGCTGTGTAGCTGACCCTGGGCTCCAGATGGCTCCAGGCGCATACAGCTCATGGTTCGAAAAATGGCACTGGTGGTGGTTTGGTGTCTTTCAATGTCTTTCAACTCATCAGTTCATACCTTTTCACTTCTGAAATCAAGCCGTTGAAGGTCGGTCTTGAAGGGCTGTGATAGATCTGATTGCATCTCACAACTGCCCTTCCAAACTTGCACAGGGAGGGCTGCTATCAAAGTGGGGTCAAATTTGTCCCTGCAACCGACTCAAGGTGCTTCCTTGGAACAAAATCTCGTTCAAACAGGACACGCAGACGTTGGCACCGAAGTCTCGTTCATCTCTCTAAGCACAGCAACAGCTTCCTCCCAACCTTGATGAGGTGGCAAATTGAGTGGGTGGATAGAAAATGGTTTCTGACACCAAACACCTGCAAAGTACATAAGGCTGTTTTGGAGCGTCTTCAAACAACTATGGATATAATGCTCATCATGCCACAAAAAATATGCAGATAGAACAAACTTTCACTGAAAAGTTGTGTGATCATGATGCTTGGTGGTTCTATGCAGCTGGGGGAAGCGTGCTTTGACAAGAAAGGCACACCTGCTACAAGTAAGATGCTAAACTGAGACAGTGAGAGTGAATACGACAGCACGGCATTTTCTTCTGGTTTCACATTGAAGTCTCTTGCACCAGGCTTGTCCAGCTCTGGTTCCAGAAGAGCATGTTGGCCATCCCTCAATGTTCAGATCGTTAGAAAACCACACTCCCACATCTTACCCTTTGAGAACCCGGAACGTTGACCATTGCCACACGCGGAAATCAAGGCATTCATCAGGATGGTGTTGGGCCTGCTGCTGGGAAACATCCTACTTTCATCGGAGGGTGGCCCCATCCTGGCCCATCATGGCCATCTCTTGTTGAACCGCTGAGATGAAATGCGGGGTATCATGGACAATAAAAGAACTTTGCCCGAAAAGGCATCTGCAAAAGTAAACCTCCGTCAAACATCTACAACACATAATCGAAAAGAACTAATCATGATGTTCTCTATCTATCTATCCATCCATCCAACTATTCTGAATTATATTAATACACGTATATATATATATATAATATACACTGCACAATTACACAAATAACTACATATTATATATATATATATATATATATATCACTTATGGTATCTTATTGTACGAGTATTATATTGTAATCTTATTGTAATGTATTATGTTTATGTCACTGCTCGCCTCAGCGTCGCCTGGCGCAGCGGCCGCAGCAGCTGCAGCGCCTGCGTCCAGGCGCTGGCGGCGCCGCAGGCCGCGCAGCAAGCCGCGTAAATCACCGTGTCGCCCAGCAGCTGGTGCCTTGCGAAATGCCACGGGGCGGGGCCTGGGCCTAGGCAACTGGGAAAACTCTCGAAACTATACCAAAAAACGATGAAAAAACATTGAGAAAGCGAGATTTGCAGAATTGGATATTTTGTGTGAGAAAATATGCCATAATAGAATCGATAGTTGGCACATGTTGGCACTGTTTAATATCTTTTAATGAATTTTAATGCACAGTTTGGGATGGAGCATGCAGAGAATGGTGGAAATCCTTGCTGCATGGAAAGGTGCTTGCCCACTGACGAGTGTGAAGTTGGCTGAACCATTGTGCCAATCCCCAGCAGCAACGGCTTTGGCTGTGGCACACCCAGGGCGTAAAATGGCTTTAGTGGGATCAAAATAGTAGTCTATGGCCAACAAACAGGCAAACAATCTTGACAGCTGATCACCATGACATGTACACTCTATTGAAATAGAAGAGGCAAGGGTTTGGCAATCATCGATAGCCCGTCCACCAAAGCAATTCCTACATGCTTGATCAACCACTCATCACCGGCAATGGTTCTATCACCATTTTGGGCGTGGTTCGAACTTGTTTGACCCCTCCAACTGGACGGGTTCATAGTTCATACCAAACACTTCCAATTTTTCCAATTTGGGTCCCCCTTCGACTTTGCGACATTTCGTCATTTTGAAGACTTTGCCAGGGCACCGATCCATGCAGTCCAGCAAGTTGATGGCGCTCTCCCAGCTGCCCTTCTCGCACGCGGAGACCGCTGTGCTGAAGGACACTACGTCCGGTTGGCCTGGTGCAGGGCTCGGAGTTGCACAAAGGTGACGGAGAACATCGGAGAACGCAAAACAAATGCAAAACACGCATACATAATGTACAAAATGCATACATGATGTACAAAATGCATACATGATGTACAAAATGCATACATGATGTACATGAATATGATTGAATATGTATTATATGTATTATCTATTCATTAATTCATTATCACATATTTTTTTGACTTCAAAAGTGGTCACTGGTCCAAATGGGGTCTTCAAATTGTTCGGATAATGTTTCTGGAATGCTGGATCTCTGGATCTCTATTTTTAAGGTATGTGGAGCAGATTGCATATGACAAATCCATGCAAATTCACTAGAGCATGTTTTTGAAAGTTTTTGACTGTTCATAAGGGACAGAAGCAAGATGCACAATTTCAGTTGGATTTACATAGCTTTCATCAACGGCAACAGGAACGATGTCATTAGTATTAGCAAACTGTTTGTTTGACTTGTTTGGCTCGCCTGATACAACACAATTTTCTTGAAATTCTTCCCCTGCACTGGTACAAAGGAAACAAACACATCAGTGCTTCTTCTAAAGCCTTTAAATGAGTTGGTGCTGGGTCGTTCTAGCAGGGAAACTATGCCAAATCATGGAACAATGGAAGAACTCTGCGAGGCAGCATCTGGCGCAACCACAACACCCTGCCTGCAGCCATTAGCTCTGCAAATAACTGGAGAGCGTGGGGCCACTGCCGGGCTTGCCCGCACAGTTTCATGCAAACGCCTAGGGAATTCCTAGGGACAGAAGCTGTTGATAGATTTGATATGGTCCTATGGTGATGATATGGTGTACTAGCGACAACGCTACATAACCTACTTTGAAACATAGACCCAGAGGATCTAACGGGATCTAAGTGATCTAACTGGACAGAGACTAGTCTTTATCCAAAAAGAGACCAAATTCAACCCCCAGCAACTCGGTTGCATTCTTACTGTGCCGAAGGCCTATCCCGACATGAAACATCGTTGTCGTTAGTTTTGTTGGCTCGGTGCAGCTTGGAGGCTCACTGCAACATTGTTGCCCACTCCTGCAGGGCTCTGACGGGGATATCAACGGAATTCAATGGATATCATGAGTCCTGAGTACACAATACCAAGAACGCCATTCCACAACATTCCACGACAGCATCAATCGAGAGCACACTGGACCTCGCTATTCAAAACACCTACTTGTGAGGATGGGGCGAGTGCTTCCTATCGCATCAGCACAATCATTGCTGCTGGGTCAAAGAAGCAAGGCTATTGACTTCTGCTGGACTAGTAGAGGAAGCTACATGATGATTTGTTTTGGAGCAGAAATCAAGAAGCTGCAAAGCTAAGCATACGTATATATGATGCTAAACATACTCGAAAAAGAGAGGAACTAACGTGACAAAGAAGTACTGTTTCCGCAAATGTCTGTTTTCCTCTGACTGCTTGTGACGAGGTCTTGTGTTTACCTAGGTCGAGCTCTAGAGCCAGAACAGT
>Ga0126342_10002963_pt1 | contig 27411 bp, 28 predicted proteins | sample Cyp1metagenome_FD_92528 | JGI IMG/M metagenome (GOLD analysis project Ga0126342, IMG submission 92528) | Coral microbial communities from Lord Howe Island, Old Settlement Bay, Australia - Cyphastrea 1 metagenome | ecosystem: Host-associated > Invertebrates > Cnidaria > Coral ... | reverse complement strand
TGTTATGTAATGTTATCTTATGTTATGTAATGCAATGTTATCTTATGTTATGTAATGCAATGTAATGTCATGTTATGTAATGTAATGTTATGTAATGTAATGTAATGTTATGTAATGTTATGTAATGTTATGTAATGTTATGTAATGTTATGTAATGTAATGTAATGTTATGTTATGTTATGTAATGTTATGTAATGCAATGTTATGTTATGTTATGTAATGTTATCTTATGTTATGTAATGTAATGTTATGTAATGTTATCTTATGTTATGTAATGCAATGTTATGTAATGTTATGTAATGCAATGTAATGTTATGTTATGTAATGCAATGTAATGTTATGTAATGTTATGTTATGTAATGTAATGTTATGTAATGTTATCTTATGTTATGTAATGCATTGTTATGTTATGTTATGTTATGTAATGTAATGCAATGTTATGTTATGTTATGTTATGTTATGTTATGTAATGTTATGTAATGTAATGTAATGTTATGTAATGTTATCTTATGTAATGTAATGTAATGTTATGTAATGTTATCTTATGTAATGTAATGTAATGTTATGTAATGTTATCTTATGTTATGTAATGCGATGTTATGTTATGTAATGCAATGTTATGTTATGTAATGTAATGTTATGTATTGTAATGTAATGTTATGTAATGTTATGTAATGTAATGTTATGTATTGTAATGTAATGTTATGTAATGTTATGTTATGTTATGTAATGCAATGTTATCTTATGTTATGTAATGCAATGTAATGTCATGTTATGTAATGCAATGTTATGTTATGTAATGCAATGTTATGTTATGTTATGTAATGTTATGTTATGTTATGTAATGTAATGTTATGTAATGTTCTGTAATGTTATGTAATGTAATGTAATGTTATGTAATGTTATCTTATGTTATGTAATGTAATGTTATGTAATGTTATCTTATGTTATGTAATGTAATGTTATCTAATGTTATGTAATGTAATGTAATGTTATGTAATGTTATCTTATGTTATGTAATGCATTGTTATGTTATGTTATGTAATGTAATGTAATGCAATGTTATGTTATGTTATGTAATGTTATGTAATGTTATGTAATGTAATGTAATGTTATGTAATGTTATCTTATGTAATGTAATGTTATGTAATGTTATCTTATGTTATGTAATGCGATGTTATGTTATGTAATGCAATGTTATGTTATGTATGTATGTGTGTGTGTTTGTGTGGCAAAAATCTGGCATCGGCTTGAAACCGCCCATGTTCCCAACTTGTTTTCTGGTGCTTTTGCAAAGGCAACCTGCAACCGCCGTCATGAGACTCTCCGAGGCCTTCACCGGTGAAGCCGGGTCAGCTGCCACAGAGGTTGGGCTCAAAGCCACTTGCAACTGACATCAACTGATGCTAAACAAGGTTTTCTGTCATGCTTTTCTGTCATGCTTTTCTCATGCTTTTCTCATGGTTTTCTCTTGGTTTTCTCTTGGGAATGCAAGTGCCGGCGTATCGCAGTCTGACCATTTAGCATTTGTTTGCCCTCCACGGAGAGCATCTTAGCCTATGTTAGCTATGACGAAAAACTGGGGTACCGACATCATTTTGCAACGTGCGAAGCTTATGAACTTGGCGTCTTGGATTGCCAGCTGTGCCATAATATGGCGATGCAGATGCTCTCCACGTGCATTTTTAGCATCTCTTGCAAAAGCAAAGATGAACACATAAGTCACAATCCCAGCGCCCAAAGAGTGGACAGTGCTCTGATCTCACGGCTGTGCTGTTCCTGGCGGCAAAATGACCTGTGGCTCTGGAAGGGTTGACATGTGTAATGTCATGCCATGACCACGCAACATAAGCAACTTCTACGTCGGCTTCTGATATCTTCTGCGTGTGCCTTACAGATCATGGCGATGAATAATTAGCCTTGAAGATCCTTGAAGCATTTTGCAGCATCTTGCAGCTATCGTTTCATCATATCAAACCTCCCTGGCGGACCCCCGAAACAGAGGTCCGGGCATGAACTCCACAGTGTTGTCCATGGTGCAGATGTGGTGGTGCATGTCTGCATATGTCTGCGTGTCAGGTGTCATGGGAGTTGAAACCAAGCAGCCAGCTGAGCAAAGCTCCAAAGTCGAAAAGAGGACACAGACTGACACTGTGGAGATGGACCCGGATGGAGATGGGAAGATTCCGATTCTCGTGGCGACGTCAAGTTTGATGCTTTCGTGTTTTTTTCCCACTGCAATACCAATTCAAAAAAGGAGCTTAAACCAACCGTAAATGTCCCTAAGAAAACCTTAAATAAGCCCTAACCCAACCGTAAATAGATGATACACCAATGATTCATGATAACATCAAATGAAACTATTTGCACAATGTGAACTGAACCAAGTGAGCGAGATTCAGAGGCTGACGGTTTCTCATATGTTTTTACTGCTTGGCGATTAAGTCCCCAATTTTTCTGGTCAAATAATAGAGGCCCCCAAAATGGTGATGAAGAGCGAGTAGGGATTACAGATGATTACAGGATTTTCAGCGCACAAAGTTCCACGGCATCAAGGCTCGATAGTTTTCAAGGTTCGAGTTGCAAAGCTCCACAGGCCCAAAGGGCTGCAAGGTTCAAAGGTTTTAGGGTTCCAAGGCCCGGTTTTCTGGACCGTTTCAAGAGCTTTCGGGAATCTTACAGACCGATGTTTGTGAGAAAGCATATTTGCAGGGATTTTTCCAGGAATTCTTTCAAGATCTTCAGGGATTCTCAAAGGGAACTTGAGAGGGTTTTTTCCCGAAGGGAACAGCTTCATGGAACTTTGCACAGAACCTCCCATGTATAGATTTTTGGGTTTTGTTTCAAGGAATTCACCCAGGGTTTTTTGATTTGAGGGGGTTCCGCGAAGGTTTTTCCGAGCAATTTTTTTGCACGCGGGATTTTTCATGGTTTAATGGGAATTCACGTATTTTTGTCCGGGTGTAGCTTTAAAAATCCTAATCGTCATTGTTTTTGAATTTATTTTGACAACGTGAAGGAAAAAATTGGATGGAGTGCCCCTTCCGCGACCCAAACATGTATTTTTAGATGTTTTACACTGGTGCAAGTGTTTTTTGTTTTTGGCAGCATTTTTTTTAGCCTTCCTGAGTTTGCTCAGTTTCCTTTTGGTCTTGGTTTTTATTATATGTTAGTTTTTCTTCAGCAACCTCTGTTTCTCTTGTTCTTCTGTACGTCTGTAAGTTCTAAACTGGTTGTCCTGCGGATGCTTGGACTTCCCCCCCGACACAGAGAAGAAATACCGATGCCCTTGAGGGAGTAAGAACCTTAGTGAGCGCAGCCAATGAAAAAAACGTAAACCTGTCTGCAAGGACCCAGCTAGCAGCAATTTTCTTGCATTCTCCGAAGGTTTTGGGGGCTATGGACACGGTTGGTTTTCATATTTTATTGTTGTTTCTATGTTTCTTCAATATTGTCAATGCCATACCTGCCAGCATTTCCAGGTCAAAAACTACTCTGCACCTTGCTTGCTGCTGCTGTGCGACAATGCCTTCGTCCTTCGTTTAGTATCCACAGTACCCCTGTGAATTCCACCATTCGTTTACTCTCCGAAATCCATGGGAAGCAGATTTAGTATCGCAGCTGTGCTATGCTGTGCTCAGGAGCAAAACCAAAAGAAAGCGCGATCGACAGATCTTCCTGGCCATTTGTTGCCAAGTACCTGGGGAAGCCATGGTTTGCAGCTCAGGGGCTGCCTACAGTCGCAAGATTTACGGAGAATCCCAAATCCTCCCAGGTTGGAGTTGAAATAAAGTTTGCAAGTGTCCATATTGCAGCTTCTGAACATTAATCATATTATATATGTTTATGTATGTTTAAGTCAGATTTCAATTGAGTTTCCAGGGTTCAAGGATACACCTGGTGATGAATTGGGTCGGCACCATCACAGAAACAAGTGCTGTTCAGGCATCGAGCACTGGAATCTGCGTGCACGAAAAGGCCAGGCACTTCTCTCAGAGTATAAGTGAGTGTAAGAGCCACGACAGGAACAGCAAGATACGAATGACATCAAATGACCAACATAAAGTTAGATTGATGATACTGGGATATGTTTATATATAATATATAATATATGTTTAGGTTTCATTTATGTTTCATAGAGTCAACGAATGCCGATCTTCAGCGGTCGCCAGGAAATCCTTCGGGACGTTCTGAACGTGTGGGCTCGTGGCGTGCTGCAGGGCCGCTCCTTGCCATCCGAGGCACCAGATCTTCTAAGTAGGGCACCAGATACTGGATACTTTTTATGATATCTGAAGATATCTGAAGATATCTGAAGATACCTAAGGTGGATTTGTTTTTTTGGTTTGTGATGATGTGTTTTTTTGCATCGTGCACCGTGCTTGGATGAAGACGTATTCCTTAGAGACTGAAGAACTTGAGATTGCATTTTAAATTGTTCTGCTATAGAAGCATGTATCCCTGCAGGCTCGAGTGCTCAGCAACATGAGGGGGAAGGACCGCACCCCGGTGATCCGTGATGCTGGTAGAAACAGGGCCATGGACACCGGCTATTTTGCACTCGTCAGGGCTCTCGAGAAGTGCCTACGGTTTAGAATGTTGAACGTGTGAAAGAAACCTAAATTCTATGGCATATAATAGTATCTATTACAATATAATAATATCTATTATTGTAATTTATAATCATGGCCTAAAAGAATACAATAATAATAGATTTTGAACTTCAAGGCCATGATTTTCGATGCCGGAGCTTTGAAGTCACGTATTGCTACACTACCGACATGTTTCGCGTTTGTTGAAGGCTCCAGACATGGCCCCACGACTTATGGAGCACTGGAGATGTCTTAAAGATGCTTAACGATACTTAATGATGCTTAATGATGCTCAATGCCTTGAAGTGTTCTTGCCAGGATTTGCCGCTGGACGTCCGAAAGCCATTGCAACTGCTGCGACGGAGTCTTCCAGTGCCTCAGTTGCGAAGAGTGTAACATATGGGGGTGTCCTATGGGTGTACCCCAAAATGGATGGTTTATAATGGTTCATAATGGAAAATCCTACTAACATGGATGATTTAGGGGTACCCCCATTTCAGGAAACCTCCATACTGTATAGTCATAGTCATGAGAAGCACGAGATTTGGCAAGACGCTGCCAGATGGAGATACCATGAGAGATGCAACATGAGACACTGTATGAAGTATGATACCAGTCACCTCACCCAAGCTTTTGCCGTGCTGTGAGCAGGTGCGGAAAGGCCACTACACAGTGTGCCTGCCTCAAGTCAGGTCTGAATGCTGGAGCGAAGAGAATAATCATTCAAAGTAGATGCACAATACCTGATGTATACACATGTATACACTATATGAACAAAGAGAATGAAAGAAGCAAGTTGTTGTTGACTCACAGCTCCTTCAGGAGGCCATCATGTGCTTGAGGAAAGATGTTTTGTGTAGAATTGTGCTGCTTCAATTGGAACACTTTGCTCCAGCTGAAAAGCTGCGAATGCTTGAAGTGCACAGCGCTTTCAGAGTCCCAGTGCCACGACCAAGTCAGCCCCTGACCAAGGACTGTAATCATGCCAAAAGAGGCCGTATGTTTGTGCGGGTGGTAAAAGCTGCAGGTTGGCAGGTTGCTGAGAGGCTTCACATCGCTTCACATCGCTTCACTCCTTTCGTCTTTCATGGCGCATTGCTTCGAAGGCCCTTCGACCGGTTGCAGAGCCCTCGCCAAAGCTCAAGGCGAATCGGCAGATCATGGTATGGAAAACGGATCAAAACGGATCAAAATGGATCAAAAACCTAAGTCCGGTGCAGCCAGTACCCAAATACCATCAAATACCAAGGTCAGTCCAAATGAACACAGAAAGACAAACATGTGATGCATTCCCAAATTCCGTTGATTTGACGAGCCGTTCGAGCCTTCGGGATCCGTCGGGCACGTTAGCCGACTCCATCTGCTGGCATAGAAATTGTCCAGGCCAAAGATGCCAAAGGGCCGAGGTCATCGACAGCCGCTGGGCACCGAGGATCCAAAAGTCGGACGCAAAAGTTGAATTTGCTTCATTTTCTTGTTGACTATTCATCACAGATTTGTCATAGATGTTATGGGTCTCCTCCTTTGAATAATTGCTGCAGAACCTTATCCGCTGGACTTGAGGCGGTCTTTGTAGCAAAATGATGGATATACTGGATGCACCAGCTTGGGATGTGGGATGCAGACTAAGGAGAAGCCAAAAGCTTCTGTGAAGAAGGTTGGCAGCTGGCTGTGCATGAAGCAAAACGAAGTGCACCAGTGCACCATGTCATGCCATGTCGGTTCTTCACATTCCTTCAATTCCATCACGTTCGCAGTTCACCAGTCTGATGGCACCATTTCCAAACTTTCAAAATGAATCGATGTCAACAAGAGTCAAGAGATATCCCTGTTCGACTGCTCAGGATGCCAAACTGAAGGCAAAAAATAAGGACAGCAAGGCCAGCGGATGGTTGTGGTCCTTTGGAGGGATGGAAACCTGCAGATACAAAGACAACTTCCCTCCCGGGAAAGTTCTTCAGATGATCTTCAGGAGGCTTATTCCCAAGGCTCTAAGGATCTCTAAGGACAGAACCCAAGGCGCTCAAGCAACGCCAGGAGAAGGACGGACAGAAAGCAACAGCTGAAAGGACACGGAATGATTGGAGGGGCGTGACCTGGAAACAGAATGAAACAGAGTCACGTGACACATGTTGGCTTTGAACCAATCTGGATCCATGGCAACCCATCCACAACTTGATCAGCTACCAGGTCATTCGCTTCCATTCCTGGCACCGCAGCTGTAGAAGGTTGGCCCAAGATGTATATGTTCCACCGGTTGCTGAGCTTGGTCACGATGATGTACAATGAGCATGACCAGCTCACCATGTGCTACTTGGTTACAACATGTCACAACGAAAAAGTCATCAAAAGTCGTTCGAAATGCATTGGCCTGCATTAAGTCCGAAAAATTTCCTCCCCGACAGCTGAGGCGATTTCGTCCGCCCCAAGCAGCGCCGGCAGATCCAACGGGACCGCACCAAGCGCCACGAGGACCGCGACCGCGAGGACCGCGAGGACGAGGAAAAGACGGACGAGGCGCCCGTTCCAAAAGCCAAAGCCGCCAAGGCCCGAGTTGTGAAACCGTGGGTTTTTGGTCATTCTTTCCATGAAAACATGAAAGCACTTTGTTTTTGTGGAAATCTATGATAATCTATGGAAATTCCATGTCTTTAATGGGAAAATCATCGATAGGGATCCAAGGTTATTTGAGGTAGGGTGGTTTTTCTCCATGGCATGAAGACGTAAAACATCAATATGGGACACCAGGATACACCAGGATAGACCAGGAGCCACTTGGAGAAAACATCATAAAACATCGGATAGACTTTACATCTCAAACTCATTGACCATCAAATAACATCAATATAGCAAACCATCCATTCTGATTTTGGGGCATGGGTGCTGTGCATGTGCGGATGATGTTGCACCATCTCATTGCTACTCCGAAAGGCAAAGCCCAAAGCCAAGGCAGCAGCATAGCCCCAGGTGACATGGTGGGCCATGGTGTGGCTGGGGAATGTTGTGAACAAACGCTGAACGCTTCAAGGCTGAGAAAAAAGCATCATAAGAAAATAAGGGAATGAGAAATGCTGGAATGAGGTACATCTTCGCACACGGTTCACATCTTCGTTTGTTACGAATTCACCGGTGCCAGCCCCAACGAGTCCAACAGCCACCGGTTTTACTGAGGTCCCTTCTCTTCCCTTCAGTGAAAGCGCGACTGGTTCTGACAGCGGCCTGCAACGGCTAAAGCCTTTCAACAACAAAAAATGATGCAAAACAGATGCAAACCAAAACACCGTGCCGCGTTTCCTCAGGGCAGGCCAGGCCGCATGAATTTGCCCATGGCAGAATCGAAGTGATGCGATGCTCTGATTTCTTAAACTTCGTTGGGGAGCGTGTCTCCTTAAGATGCTAGATGACTCTAGATAGATTCCTTAGATCTATATAGATGTGAAGATATGTGAAGTGTCCCGTTCGACAAGAGGGCGAGTCACTCAAAATAGCGGTAGCCAGAGACCCTGGTGAAATCGGGGAAGGTTCTCGAATGGAAAGCAATTAAGAGGTTTGCGCAGTACCAAAATTCTGAACGGCGTGCCATGACGTCAGCAGTTCGGCGTTGTTTTACTATTAAACATGTAGTTGGTTCCGAATAAAACGTGGGTTGTAGTTTGACTTGTTGCGCACACCCTTGATCCAACGTGGGTGTTCTCATCTGAATCAGACGCTCCAGGGTCAAAAAGAATCGATCATTCTGAGCAAATGGTCGTGCGGTTGATGCGGTTTACTCTGACTCTATCTGGCTGGTGGTTTAGAACATTTTTTATTTTCCCCAATAGTTGGGATGATGATCCAATCTGACGAACTCATATTTTTCAGGGTAGGCATACCACCAATTAGCGATGCTCATAGCAGTGGGAAGATTTGCATCCTGACCTTGGCAGGACTGAGAACAATTCAGGCCAGGAGCCCAGATTGCGGAGCGCATCGGCATCCATGGCCACGTGGCCTTGAGGCGCTGCGGCCTTGGCAGAACTTCTGGAGTGAGATGCCATGGCAGGTTGGAAACTATGGGAACACTTATATAAAAACTTAGGAACTGAGCTGGAAAATTGCTGAAGCTATCACTCTGCTATCTGGCTTTGGGAGAACAACATGTCTCAGATGTCAAGGGCTGAGCCATTGAAAAGTAACAGCCGTGACAACAGTCTGTTGAATTCTGTTCAGGTGTTTCCACAGAATTTCACATGGTTTCACTTTTGAAATTCTTTGACCCTGGACACCGCCAGGGACGCCTTGCAGATCTCTGTGAGCAGGATAGATTGGGCTCACGGATGAGTACCTTACATTGATGGTTTGTGCTGAGCACTCGTGGTGCTACAGGCTCGAAGCAAATGGGGTGGACCCAAAACTACCAGAGAGCTTGTATTCAACCGCTAAGTGAATATTGAAAGAACAGTTCTCTTGAAGCGTAGTCATGTGAGTTTCCACAACTTCAATCCAGCATTGAATGTTCAAGAAGCTTGCAGGGCACAAAGTCCATCCTGCTTATGAAAACACCTCATGTGTGGATGGAGAGCCTGTACATCACAGGACAGTGGTGTTTAGCACTTGGAATTTGCCATGGCTGTGGAGTACGTAATTCGATGTAATTCGGTCCTGGAGGTTTCTGGGCTTCCAGGATCTGGATTTGTCGTGATTAGTGACTTAAGTATGATAGGCATGTGATCCTTTCAAGGGACACGGAACGTCTCAATGACGACTGAAACATTTGTGGGTTCTGTTGGGCACTTCCACTGCAATGCCTGCATGGCACAGCAAAAACCAGAGACAGATGGCAACGTGGCAATGTGGCCTGGTTTTTTCACCAGAGCTCGTGCTACTCGTGGGCCTTGGCCCCTCCCTTCGCCAGCCTGCACAGATCAGAGGCCCTATCGGCTCTGAGGTTCAGTGAGCGCTCAAAGCAAGGGAAAGCTATGAGGATGATGCGACCCAGGAAAGGGTTGGTCAAGAATGTTAAAATAGTACACTGTGACACTGTATACTTCTATGAATACTGTATAGTCTGTATAGTGCTGTAGGCTCATTATCGTTCAACTTGTGGCATGCATTGCTAAGTGTTAGGCTTTCTGTTGAGTTGCGGTACACAGCCACCAGTGCTTTCGGAAAAATTCAGCCCGTGCAATTTTGTCACGGAAATGGCCGGATCATGCTGGATCATGCTGGATCACTCGTTGCCTCGTTCAAGTGATAAGAAAACAGACGTGACAGACATCCCTTGATGACTCGTCGATGACGTTTATCCCTTGATATCCCTTGGACCTGGCAGATGACGTGGTCCTGTCGGATCCTGTCTGATCCTGTCGGCACATCGCTTCTCCACAAGCGTGCCGAATCGTGCCGAGTTCCGTGCTCAGACTGGGCTCACAGCTGAGGCTGCTGGTGGTACTTGTCCACCGGCTTCAGCCCACCTGCTGACGGAAAATGAAGATCGACTGAGACTCTCCAAGACCTCACAGAAGCCTAGAATAGCCTGGAGATGCCTGGAGATGTTGCCCAAAGATGCCCAAAGTCTGCTTTGCCGGTGCACGATCAGTGACTTAGTGACTATCGATCTCATCGCTGTCTGCATCGCCGAAGTTTCAGCTCAGCTTATAGTAACACTCGGAGCATCCTGCACTGTTGCCTTACTGTGGCCATGCCAGCCCTTGTTGCGAGCTTAGACATGCCACGCCAGACTCAGCCTTTGCTGCTCTTGATAGCGTTGTTTGTCTTCGATGAGAATTTGATGCTCAGAGATTGTGACTCTGATTTTGGTGAACACGTTGTGGGCCACCCCATCCAAAGTACGCACCTAGGTTGTTCTTGTGGGACTGTTGCTGCATTTGGGTGGAGCTTGCCCAGCAGGATATGGAAAGCCAGTGCCACGGCAAATTGACGACAGACAATTTGATTCATGTCGATTCCTCCCGTGTTCAGCCACTTGTGGAAATGATTCCAAGTCAGGGCTTCTTCTTATGTATCACAATGGAACCACCACATCCTGGCTTAACACTCCACATTACTCCACAAAAAGACCTCAAATACAAAGGTAGAATTTGGTCGCCAGCGTTGCCGTACGCGTGAAGCCAGGTGAAAGGGAGTCCGTGCATGATTTGCCCCGAGGGCACCTGGAGCGCGAAAGGAACAGAACTTTGTAAAAGATGATCCTTGGCTGCCTTGGCTGTCAGGAAAGTCGAACCTCCAGCAGGTCAGGGAGTTTGGGTTGAACAACAGGACTCTGACTCAGGCATGTACGAGATCCTGAAACAAACGAAACATTTTGGACACAGCATTGATGCTGTATCCTGACATGGACCTTGGATGACCTTGGTGTGGCTCATTGTGGGTCACAATTGCTCATATATTGTTCCTGACATTTCCTGACTTCCTTCTAGAGTCGAGGCGCCGCTGGCACATGGAGTGACGAGCGGGGGCGAAGCAGCAAAGAGAGCTGCATCCACTGCCCTGCGGGGACGTGGAGTAGCCAAGTGGGCGCCATCTCTCCTGAGGCTCCATCAGAAACCGTGCTATGCCTGGCATTGCCACATTCAAATCGGGGGCCCTCTTCCTTGTCAGCTTTAAATATTTTAAATGATAAGTGCCATAAGTGCCCAGGCCTGCCAGAAGTGCCCAGCGGGATACTGGAGCAACAGGACTGGCATCGGCGCGATCGACAAGTGCACCCGATGCCCCGCCGGTACTTGGAGCTCTGCCAAGGGCGCTGGCAGTGAGTCGCACCCTTGGAGTCACGGATAGCATCGGCAATGGGTTTATGGATGTCTATGGAGTCTATGGGTCATTGATGTGAAGCCTTTAGAGTTGCTAGATCCTCTTGATCAACTTTAAACCTTCGGGATCCAAGATCCTTCGCATTACACGTGCAAGTCCTTTCTTCGTGACTTCCAATAAATATGAACCGGATGACAGGACCATTGAAGCGGGTTTATGTTTTTTGTGTGTGACACCGAGCTCAGGTCCGCATGCGTGAAATGTGCAAAGGGCAAATGGAGTCCACACGTCGCAGCCGTATCGGAGGAGGCAGAGGGACCAGTTCTGCTTCCCCTGAACAGTGCCATTGCATCCCCAAATTGCTGATGTCCAACAACAGGAAAATCCTTTCTGCAAAACATCCACAGCAGAACTGCAGTGCACCTGCTTTGTATATCAATACTTGGTATCTATGTGGAAGTTATGCCCACAAAAAGCGAGCATGGAGCTTTATTTGGCGTTCCCAAGTGTCGACGAACTTTGAAAACAAGCATCAGGTGTTCATATTATATAGTTGGGTGATTTGGCTGATCCGTCACTTTTGGAATTGGAATACGGAGTGGAACATGCCGGCTTTTCTGGCAAGGCGTGCGTGAGTTGCGATGCTGGCCGCTACAATCCCGAGGCTTCGAATCCTGAGAGCCTGGGAGGTGTGACTGCGGAACTTGGAGCCAAAGGCTGTAGGAAAACGTCCCGGGGTGTCCTGGAAGACGTTGGTCCGAACCGTTTGGTTGCTTCATGGATTGATGGATGTTCAAGGTCTGATTCTAAACAGCATTTGGGACATGGGTATGGGTCAATACCTATAGATACATCTTTAGTGGGATGAACATCCATTTACCAGCTATTTTGATGTTCATCAGGGGTACAAGGTTTTGACACACTGCCACATGGAGGAACAAAGGCGACTCGAGTTCTTTCTCATTGAATTACATTGAATTAGCCATGGCTGGTGAGAAAGTTGTGTAAACACTGATGTGATTCAAGGCGACTCGCAGTTTTCGGAAGGATCTAGCTGCCAATTCCTACTTCATACTTGGAGTATCCTATCAGTATCCTATAAGTATCCTATGGTTCTGCGCAGGAGGGGGCAGGTCTACCATCCCGCTGCCGACCATGCCCCGCGGGCACTTGGAGTGATGCTATCTCTGCTCGCAGCAGTGAGGAGCGGCTGGTTGAAAAACTCCAAATGTTCAAACAATCGATTGATGTCATGCTCATCTTTCTCCCACGTTAGACTGGCCATTTGTTCAGAAATTTCGGAAGGCAAGTTGACTTTCACATTGGGCAGGTGTGCCAACCTTGTCCTGCTGGCAGCTTCAGCCCCGGCTTGGGAGCCTTCTCGCAGAAAGCCTGCGCCAAGCAACTTCGGCTGCACAAGTCGAAGTTGGAGACCCAACGTCAACCCGTTGAAGCGCGAGCCAATGCGCGCCATTTGATGTCAACAGGTTTGTTGGAACTGAGGATGGTGAGCCATCGGTCACTTTTGGGGGTTCCCAAATGGGTCCATTCAACTCGGGTTAAACAGCACGGTCAGATCCATTGCCAAAACTGGCTGCCTCATACCACCTAGTCAAATCAAATCATCCAAAAAATATCGCCCACCGCTTGTTGAAATGTGGTTTGGCTGGCCGTTTTCCAGTCCTAGAGGTGATGATCACCAGTTGACTTATTGGGCAACATGTGTAACACATTGATACAGTAAGATGTTTCAGGTGAGTTGAGACATGTTGAGACATGTTGAGACATGTTGAGACTATCCCCCACTCCAAGTGCCACCCGATTTGCTACCCGAGGTGTTCAGCTGGAACCTGGAGCGACACCATTGGAGCCTCCAGCCACAAGAGTTGCCAGACCTGCCCCATCGGCAGCTACAGCGATGTCCCAGGCATGTGCACCGTGTGCACCATGTTTCCCAAGAAATGTGCCAAATTCGAATGTGGAATGTTGATGAATGATATATGAATGTTGCTTGGATGTTTGCATTGTTTGGTAGAAGCAAAAGGGTTGCCATCAAAAGCTGATTAGGGCACGGCCGGAGCTACTAGACAAACATGACTGCAAGATACTGCAAGCACTTAGAACTTGGAACCATCGATTGGCTGTGCAGTTCATTCGCTGGTGGTTTCAACATGATATGTGTCAACTGCATTTAAGTTTGTGGTATTTAAAAGTGTTGAGGATGTTTAAAACCACATTAAACAATCATTAAACCACATTAAACCACAAGAATCAGATGGTGCCAACTCTGCAGGTGCCAACTCCTCCAAGACCTGCGCGGCGTGCAGGAAGGGCACATATCAACCCATCCGGGGAGCCACCTGGAAGCAGCAGCACCTGCAACCCCGTTGTTTCCTGTTTAACAACTTATTTCCTGTTGGTATATGTTGGTATATGTTGATCCATGTTGATCGTTGCTGCGTGTGTGGTTGGAGACACGTTTCATCTAAACTGAGCACTGTCAAACGTTGGTCCCTTCAAATCCGAAGAGGCAGTTGCATGATGAAGAATACGGGATGACATGGGATTGCAAAAAGTGCGAAACATTGCATTCAACACGTTCGTGTCTTTTCCCGTCACATGCGTGTGTTTGGCACATCAGGCTGCAGAAGAGGCACTGTGTATTCCTTGCGCGGTGGGGAACTACAGCAACAAGATCGGCCAGGCGGCCTGTCACTACTGCCCCAAAGGCTCGCACTGAGTTGCACCTGCCATTCTCGCTGTGCCTCCATGCCGGAAATGAAATGTGCTTCCAGCTATCAAAGGGCGAGATTTGACCAATTATACTCAAGAAACGCTCAGTATGGCTATGTAATGCTATGCATAGCTTCTTCACCCTGGAACTTTATAGATTTCAGTAGCCTGTGATTTTTAGTTGATCACTTTAGATATCAGTGATATCCTGCTGAAGCAGCTTGCAGGTTCATATGGCGACGGCTTTGGGTTGACATCCTGCAGGGCATGCCCTGAAGGTACCTCCACGTATCAGCACGGTGCCATTCGTGCAGAATTATGTTTGGCGTCCCTTGGCCAATTTGCATCCAATTTTTGCATCATCTGTTGATTTATTTCTAAGATTTATTGATCACATGATATCACACTCTGGAAGTGTCTACTGAACCTTTACACTTTACACATTTCCTCTATGTTCGTTTGGTCCTTTGTGTTTAATTTGGGTTCCCGGTGTTTCTATGTTCGGCAGAATCTAAGGATGCCTTCTGAGTCCACGGTGTTTCCCTGAGGTTCCCGCGTTTTCTCGCTTCCGAAGTCCTCCATGTTTCATCGGTTTCATGTCATGTAAAGCTTCGCTTAAAGTTTAAAGCTTCGCGTGTCCGGTGAACATTGGTAACATGACAACAGATACAACAGGATTTCGGATGCAGTAGGCTTTCATAGGATTTCATAGGCTTTCTTGAGCGAATTGTTTTTCTGCTTGGTGCACAAGAATCACCAAGAGCACAGAGAATCTATCCGGATTTTTGCACGGGCACTCCGAATTCGAGGGGGCTATGGAACGACATTGGACATTCCGTGACATTCCCCTTATTACCAACTGCTCCGGGAAGGTGTCAGCTGGCCACAGTTTGCACTGGAGCCGCCAGTTTTGCGACCTTTTGCACACGCACTGAAGTTGCGTTGGCGAATGTACAGGAATTTGCGGATCCAGAGAGATTTAGGCAACAGATCAAACCAGATCAAAAAGAGATGAGAAGGGGTTGTTTGGGAAGATGGTCTCATGAAGAGAGCGCCCTAGCTTACCCTGCCTATCTTGAAGAGATAGAATCTAGAATGCAATGACAATTCTACATAATAGTGCAAAAAGTCTGGCCACATCGACAAACATACGCGGCAATCTAGTCAAACACAATCAACTTGAAAATCCAAAGCAAAGAAAAATCATTCTTTGGAGAATGGTCCAAAAACCAGTGATCATCAGTGATCATTTGGTTAGGAAAATGCACCACCTACTCTTTGTGGATCTTTGTGAATCTTTTTTGCGCCGCAGCGTTGATCCTCCAGTGCCATGGCGATGGCCACGATGGCCACGATGGCGACGGCTCCAGGAGCCCACCCGGTCCACATTCCAACGAGCATCGCGCACATCGCGCCGTCCTTAGGATGGGATTCTTTGCTGATTTGGAGAGTACGACATAGTAAGACAAACTCTTAAGATTTATGTGATTATAATATATATCGATATGTAATGATATTATATATATATATATTATTGTGGTGCAGTACTTCATGTTAAACTGTTTATCCGTGTTTATCATACTTGTTGGCTGAGAGATTCTTTCCATTTACCACCATAACCTTCCATGGGCCCATAGTGACATTAGAAGATCCACCAGGCCCAGGGCCGCGCCATTGCTGTCCATGTCGTGTTCTCGGTTCATGTTTGTCGACTGTGACTGAGCACAGGTTGAGATGGTTGAGATGGTTGAGATTGAGTCAAATATTTCAGAATATTTCCGAAGAATCCCTTATTTCAGAATATTTCCGAATGTCTTCGACTAATTTTCGACTATTCAGTCTCCTTCTTTGGGAATTTTGGTGAAGGCCCTGGTCTGCCATCCATCAGGCTCCAGTGGCTCGTGCAATTCCTGCAGCTCGTGCAGGCTGGAGACGTTGCCAACCATTGGCGAAAACCCAGGGTCCGTGAATTGGGACACATCGGAAACAAGTGATGTAGATATATCTTGTAGATATAAATATGTTCGGTATAGGAAATAGACATTTTGAGAGAAGTGAGCGTGTTTGCAGTGGTGTTTACAAATGTGATCAAATGTGTGTTTCTGCATCTATTCGATTCACACTGTCTTTTATGGGTGTCTTGATAGTGCATTAATGTCCATGTTGACTTGCCAGACAAGCGGTTGAAGCCAAGCATGCCTCACAAGAACATGTCAGAAACAACCATCGGCATCAACGGGCATCTGCAAAATTAGCAGCTCCGGGCACTGTTTTCCAAAAAATCTATGAAGGGGCGTGTGAAATCATGAGAACTCAACAACTCGGAGTCCCTGACGAGAACTTCTTGGCAGTTGGTCCAGGTGCTTCAGCCGCCAGCTCCTTCCTCAGATGACTCAGGAAGGGCTGGCAAGCTATTCCTCCAGCATCACTGCGGGAAGCTGTCAAGCCTGTCCTGAACAAGTGAATAACGATGATTTTGTTATATATTACGAGAATCAGCAACGTAATTCTGCCAAGGTGCCACAAAATGCCAGAAATAGGCTGTTCAAATGATATGGATGTTCTGCCGTAAGCTGCGTCTCATGGTATGTTCAGTTTCGAGGAAATTGAGATCACCATGTCATGATCCGTCATGCCCTCGCCATAGCCATTTGAGAGATCCGTTCAACTGTCGCCGCCCAATGGAGTCGCATAGCCCCAGTTCGGTGGCTGGAGCCAGTCCCAACAGCTGCTTGACTCAGAGTAGAAACGGAACTTGAATCGCTTGGAAAATGTTGATAAACTTATGATAATATATGATAATATATGATAATATATGATAATATATGATAATTGTTTGGAAAACATTGGAAACCACATTTAAAATCATGTGTTTTGTTTCAGCTCACTTTCTGGACTGCTGCATCGATAAATCAGATGTTTCAACTGCAACCCATCTCAAAGTTAGCGCGAACAGACGAGCGTCTCACATTTCGTTGGACAGCAAATGTCCTTCAAAAAGTTCCAAATCTGTTGGCCAATGCGGTTTATGCATGTTCAATCATGTTCAATCATGTTCATGCGCCAGGTTCTGAAAGTGCTGGAACCACCTGTTTGCCCTCGGCCTGCGACAAGGATTGCAAGCCTTGCCTTTGGTTTCGCAAGCCGCAGGGCTGTCGAAATGGAGTGGATTGCTCCTCGCCTTGAAGCATTGCAAGAATTCAGCAGGATCACTACATTGCTGTGCTAAGGCTCATTCTGCCACATTTGTGAACCACAAAGGAAGACTGAGGAGTCAAAGAAGACTGAGGACTATGAGCGGATCACGGAACTTGCGGCAATTTCAGACCAGGGTGAACTAAGTCTACTAGGCACTACTGCGTGGCCTTCAAACGTTGGAAGCCAGACAAATTCAGGGGATATTCAGGTTGTCCCGTGACTTGTTTCCAGGACGCACCGCTCATGTCCCCGAAGTACGTGGAACTGTCCAACGGGTCACGGTCGCGTCTGAGCGGCATCCAAGACTTTTGGCCTCACCAAGCCTCACCTGGGACACAAAGCTAGGATAAAATGGATAAAATGGATAAAGATATGGAAAGATATGGACCTGATATGGTCAGCTTTGCAGGGTTTGCATCCGATTCTGAGGCACCCAGACGCTTGCAAGCCCTGTGCATGGTTTTGGCATCACAAGGGCTGCCAAAGTGGTGTGGACTGCGAATTTTGTCATCTCTGTCCCAGGGGTGAACTCAAAGCGCGGCAGCAACGTCAGAGAGAACTGAAGACAGTACCGCGTGACTTGATCGATCACTGAATCGAAGAGACACTGCATAGGGGCATAGGTTTGTTCAAGGACGTCAATATGAAAATACTATGGAAATGAAGGTGTTCGAATGCGTTTCTCGTCATTTCAAGCCATTTGTGCAGCTATGGCATGATCGGCTCACCTTTTGTCGAGGTGGCGAGAGCAAAGCGTGGGACGAAGTGCCATGCGAGACAGCGCAGAGTGAGGACACACAAAGTAACATACACTTCATATCACTTCATCATCTTCATCTTCATCAAGGGCTATCACTTGTGCATCTTGAAGGGCTCTTGTGCACACTTAGGGGAGACTTTTCTCACACTTTCCCATCATTTTCTGCACGGCGAAAGTCGATTCGAGCCCAGGAGATTTGGCAAGACTTCAGTGACTTCAGTGGCCTCAGCTCCCCGCCACGGGATATTCAGAAATCTGATGTTTAGAGATAGAGCCAGCAAAGCCATTTGTCGATCTTGGATTTCACCATCAGTTTCACCATCAGTTTCACCATCAGTTTCATATATTTTGTCGACAATATAACATATGTTTCCAATTGTTTCCATGGTTTGAAGTTGAGAATCGAGGTCCGCTTCCATCAGTGGGTTCAGCTGCCCACAGCACTGGAGAGTGCAGACCCTGTGCATGGCATCATGGCGAGAGATTGGGCGAGGGCGATGGAAGTTCAGTGTTTCCTGTGTAGATTGAATGCACTGATAATGAATGATAATGAGTGTACATCATTGCACGTACGTTGAATGTACATTGTGCCATTTTTTAAATTTCACCATTTTACCGGTGCCCTTTGTTTCTGAAATTGTCACATCCGCGTGTGGATGGGGTGGTTGTTATTATATAGTTTCTTTGTTTTTCAGCGTCAGCTTCACATCAGAAGCTGAGGTTTTGGAAGGAGGGCGGCTGCAAGAACGGCAAGGATTGCAGACATTGCCACCTGTGCCCTGAGGGCGAAATTCGGCACCGGAAGAAGCTGAAACAGGAGCGGAAAGACATGGCACTGTCGTTTGTTCAGTCTGTTCACATTGTGCGACTCACCATATCTCACCATCTTTGCAAACTTTGCAAAAGGCTTCAACCTGCTTGCATCTGCAAAGGCAGCTTTGTAGCAGGTTCTTTCTGTGGGTTGCAGACTGAAGGGAGTAGCATGAAGGATCTGAAAGGCTCCAACTCCAGGATTTTGGACCGATAAAAAACCAGATAGGAACACGTTGAAAAACCGATTAAAAACGGGTTATAAAGTTTAAATATTCACAACCTGCAGGAAGGAATGAAAGCAATGCTGAGAAGTCAGGGCAATGCCAGCAGTGCCTGGGCTGCGAACTGCCTCATCTCACAGCCCTGCAGGAGATCAAAATGAGATCAAATACACAGCAAAATAATAAGAAAATAATGAGAAAGATGAGAAAGTTCAGTTTTTGTTCAAGAGTTCCTTTTCGTTGCCTACACATTTTTCTGATAGCACTCGTGTTCCTGTCCTCAGGTGCTTTGCACCAGGATCTACAGATGCAGCTATTTCATCAATGGACATGGCCTCAGAGTCACTGTGGAAATTTGATGCCAGTAGATTCGTAGATAGTCTCATGGTGTGCAACAGGATGTTGGAAGCTTGTTGTTTCTTGCCCGGCTCAGGCAAGCACATATGTTTGCAGCCAATATGATTCAATCATCCATGGCAACTCGGAGACGCAGTGGGTTTCACATGGTTTCACTATGTCTCTCTGATTGCACATGGATTTGGTCCTGTTGCGGTGCAGCTAAGGAGTCCCTATCACTAGATGGTTATCCAAGCTAACCTGAACGTGAAAGGAGCTTCATGGATACTTTTGGCTCTTTTCAAAGCCCGGCAGCAGCGGAAAGTGGTGTCGTTTAAAACGACGCCCAGATAAGACTCGCTGGGATGTATAGTACAGCAGTACAGCTTTTTGGGAAGGTGTCCTCTTTCAGCTGGGAACAGAGGTCAATAAGTTAAACGTAGAAGTAGATTGTTACAAATTGTTTGAGTTTTTGAGCCTCGACAATGACTCGTTTGACGGAGGACTCTGCTTCGTAGTTCGTTCACAGAGCCTTGCACGGCTCAAGTCATTTGTGACGCAGGGGTGACTGGGAAACACCAGTGCCTGTTTTTCCCTTGTGCAGTGCGAGGATTGCCGATGCGCAAAAGCATCAGAGACATGTGTGTTCAGATGTGTTCAGGTGCACATGCGTCATTTTGGCATGAGCCAGCACTTCGCACTCGATGATCATTTATATCATTTATTATACCATTCTGATCTTTCTTACCTGTCATCGTATATGATGTTACCATATGTTACCTCTGTTTTAGTTGAGGTGTTGACTTCACACGGATGCCGAATCCGAGGCACAGCCTTTGGTGCTTTTGGTGCTGCTGTAGCTGGAGCTGGAGCTGTGCTGGCCAGTCAGGCCTCGTAGCGTTCAACTTCGCAGTTTCAATGGTTTGGTCATGGGAACTAATATGGGAACTATGAGACAATCAAAAGAGCTGGTGAGATGGAGAAAATTGGAGAAAGCCAATTGAGTTTGGATCAGGTCCTAAGTAGGGAGGGTCTGAATTTTGGCTCGCTCGCCATGCAGTTTCTTCACCAGCCTCTATCGCAGGTGGAGCATTCGACTGTAAATGGTACCTCAAGAACCCTTGTCCCTTGACAGGCCCGGGCAAAGACCCGCTCGCGTGCTGCTCGGGTTGCATGTGCTGCTGCTGGCCGAAAGCTCCTTGGCAGCAAACGTCATGGGAGTTCAAATTGCAAGTCATGCACATCTGTGTCATCTGTGTCATGTGTGTCATGTGTGTCAGTTCTACCTCCAGACTTTCGTTGCACACAGGGCAAATTCTGAGCCCATTTGCCAAGGCGGATTTTGGTCATGGGCGGCACCCGCTTCATCGGTTGCTACCTCGTAGCGAAGCTACGGGAGATGGGCCACAGCGTGGTGCCACGGCTGAGATGGAACGGTTGCCGATCATGGATCATTCCTGCCGGGTGTGGGCAACCTGGCGGATTTGAACAGCTTAAACAAATGATAATATGATTCATATGATTCAATATGATTCATATGTGTGAGCTTTATGAAAAACGGCTTTCAACAAGGATCAGTGCTTTGCTCAAACTAACGTTTCTTGTTCTTGCACGAAGTATGCACTCACAACCTCTTTTTGTTGCATGCAAGAACACGTGCCGCACGTGTCACTCAGGTGGTGTGCAACCGTGGAAGAACCAACGGCGGCAAACCAGAAACCTAGCTGCATACAAGAGATAGATGCCACTTGATATATTTAGGCAGACATTTGTATGGAAATGATGAAATATGTTCAATTAGATATATATGTTTGCAGTTTTGTCTCTTTGCATTTGCATGTTTGTGGATGCGCGCCTGTGGATACGTTCAAGATCGTTCAAGACTTTTATGCGACTTTCACCTAGGAACGATTGCCCGGAGTGAGCGACGCTGAGTACCAAAAGATGTTGGAGGTCAAACTGGAACCACAAGTGCTACTACTGATTACTGTCAGACAAGCTATGGATTTATGAATCGGGTGAGGCTTTAAGCGTGACATATGCGTGACACTCAATGACACTTGCCGTTGTCTACCAGGGCGTCACTGTCCTCAATGCGGATCGAAAGCAGCCGGATCAATTGAAGAGGGCCATCGCAGCAGCCACTGAGACTGTAGCATGTTGCACCATGTGGCATCAGGGGACGATGAACCATCCATGAAGCGTGCATTGGTGTGAATCATGAGCATGTGTAGAGATATGTAAAGATGTTTCGAGTAGCCAATCCTGGATCCACTTGAAGTCAAATGGTTGCCTTTGATTCTGATGTTTCTAACATGTTGATGGGACGAGACGACTTTTGCCAAAGATTCTGCGACGTGCAGGGATTGTCAGCTATGAAAGTACTGCCTCCAAGGCTGGCAAATTTGATGTCGTCTTTGACAACAACGTGAGGAAACTGGAGGAGATTCAGCCTGTGGTCCAAGGAATCAAGGCCCGGCAGAACTTGACACAGCTGCCCCTGCTGCCCCTGCCCCCCATCTTGCGACAGGCCAAGGGAGGATGCGAACAGTTCATTATGATGAGCAGTGCAGGTGTCTATGGACCCACCGAATCTCGTTACAAAGTTTGTTGCACAGTTCTAGGACGCACACCATTTTATACCAGGTTTGCATAATTTTGCATTTGTTGATCGGTTTTATATCGTTTTATCACCCTTTACAACACCTATCGCCGCCTCTCAGGACGTATTGCCTCTCAACGAGATGACTCCAGGAGACCCCAACTCTCGCCACAAGGCTTGGACACTTTGAAGAGTCACAGGGCCACAGCGGTTCTGAATCAGGTTTGGATCATGTTGGATAATTTTTAAGTGGAGTTGATCTGGGAACATCTGTGATTTTCAGAACTTTGTTGTATATGATTTGGCCATGCTATGAAATAGGCACAGCCCATGGCAAGTTCACTCGTGAGGATAAGCTGGCTTGCGAGAAATACCTGGAGTCAGAGGGGCTGAACTGGACTTCTATTCGCCCTGTGTACATTTATGGACTCTCGGATGTTTGTGATACGAAGTAATTTGGTAACACATGGTGCATGATAGCTCTTCCTCGGCGTGAGAATACACCATTGCGCCGCTATGTCGCACCCAGGACCATTGAATTACAATCCAGTAGAGCGCTACTTCTTCGACCGTGTGACACGGGGTCGGCCGGTCTGCGTGCCATACGGTGGGAAGTACATTACGCAACTTGGCCACTGCGAAGACTTGGCGGATTTCATGGCCAAATGCGTCGGCAACGGCGTGCCTTCACTGCAACTTAGTGGTGACACCGGTTAATAATGTTGAATAATGTTGAATATGTTGAATAATGTTGAATAATGTTGAATATGTGCATATGTAGCAGACCTCGCCCGAGAACTAAGTTGTTTTAATTGCGAGTTGTGTGCTTGTGTTGTACTTATGATCATTCATGATCATTCTGTGCGGTGAGGCTGTTCGAGGTCAGGTGTACAACGTATCAAGTCAGGACCGGGTTTGGATCCGCTTTGGTTTGACTTGCAGCGGACTGCCGCCATGTTTGGCCCAGTTGGTGTGCTCGCTATCCTTTTTTTGATCACAGGAGTATGTGACCTTCGACGGCATGGCGAAGGTTTGCGCAGAGGCGGCTGGCATTTCTGATCCGCAGATCGTGCACTATGACCCGAAGAGTGTGGAGGTACCAACCGGGGCTTGGTGGGGCGGTTTTGAAACAATCATTAGCACAAGACCACGCTCCTTGATTCTCTATATAGGGGGTGAACATCACAATGATCCTTATTGTTTTATTGTATATGAGGCAGAGCTTGATCACGGCCACTGAAGTGGTCTTCGTGTCGAATTCAGCATAGTGTGGGTTATTTCTCGGATTGCAGTGGGTATAATAGAAGCATTCCATTGCGTCATAGGTGACAGGTGACACATGGTGACACAAAACGGTCGCAGGTGCCCGAAGGCTTTCCAAAAGCCTTTCCTTTCCGTGGGATGCACTTCTTCGCCTCCATTGAGAAGGCCGCAGAAAAATTGTCACAGCGACCTTGGCATCCTTGGCCTTGTTTCATGGCAATGTATTGATATACATATATATATATATATTGATATTGTGATGAGTATGGCATAGTATGGCATAGCATACAATAGGCACTATAGATGGACAGTGATGGACAGTGTTTGCATATGCGCATTTGAGACATGTCAAGCTTTTCATCACTTAAATCCAACAGCTGGCCGGCTGGCACTTGATTTTGCAGAGGCCAAGCGTCACATTCCAAGCTGGAAGCCCAAGTACAACATGTCTCTTGGCCCAGTGGAGCTTCATGGAGCTTCCTTTTCGAAGAGTTCAGAATTCTGAGTCCTTAACTGCAGCATTGCGTGATGCTGTGTGCATGCCGGAGCCTGTGACAGGCTGGAGGGCCTTCGAAGTTCATATGTGCCTCGGTTCGAAGCCTCGAAGCCTCGAATTCTGTGCTAATTCTGCTAATTTAACTGCGTTTTTCATGGACACCACTCCAAGGAGTAAGAAGGGAATGTGTGCAATGCTGTGACAACATCCATCATATTTTGAACTGCCAAGGAGCAAGATTATTTGGCTCGAGGCTTTGACAAGAAAGATCCCGATTTCAGAACGGACGACTTGATCCTACAGAAGGACTGATCCTGAAGCTCGCTTTGTTCTGATTCGTTCAGTTTCCATCAGTTTCCTGTGGCATCCGTCGCCCAATTTTTTCTTAGTTGGGACATTTTTGAAAGAAGTCGAACAGTTCGACCTCTAGGCTGAGAGAGGGCATCCTTGGGACAGAACGCGGTTTCCGCAAAAGAAACAGTTGCCGTGCCACTGACCAACATTACCCAACCTGGTGTGATAACTAACCTGGTGTGATTCCTTTTGGATTTCATAAATGATGCATTCTAAATAAATTTTTGGAAAACTGATGTTTACCCTGTCACTGCTTGGTTCTTCAGAATCCTTCCCATACCAATCGGCCATGGCCAGGCAGGTGTTCCAGTTGGCTCCTCCAAGTCTGGTGGTTCCAGTGGTTCCAATGGCGCGGTGAGATACGGCCAGGGTTTCAGCTATTCGTATCCGCGAGATGCCTATGCAGATTTGGAGTATGGAAATGATGTGGGTTACTTACCTGATGGTACTCCCATGAACGCTGCTGGCAATGCCATGAATCATCCTGAGACAATTCCTCCTGATCCACACTCACCGGGATCACCTCTGCCGAGAGCCAATTTTGTGAATGACGTGGGCTATTTGCCCGATGGAACACCATTGAACAAGGCGGGCAACGCCATGAATCATCCGGAGAACATTGCACCAGATCCCCATTCACCAGGCTCAGCTCTTCCTGAGTCAGTCTATGCTGCAAGTGTTGGCTACTTCGTTGATGGCACACCCGTGGCCATGGCTGGGAACAACTCCGTTCCGCGATAGCCCAATTTTTAGATGCCCTCATGGCAGCATGGAGCAGCATGACCTTTATCGATTTCTATATCCTCTTGGCTTGGCAGAGGCAGGCTTTCAGCTGTGGAGGTAGGTGGAGGTTGGAAACTGACATTTCAACTTGTCATGACTTATCAGCAATTTTGACCGCATCATTTTTGGGATAGATTTGGAGGGCGCTGTGGTGCAAAAGCATGCGCTTGCGGACTGTTGTTTCCTATTTTGCATATGAAATTCCATGGCCCAGGTCAATTCAACATTGGCCCTGCTCCGTGACAAATCACTTGTCCACACAGACCAGAATCGCAGAAAGCGACGCTTAATTTTCCATCGACCGACACAAAAACAAGTGCGGATATATGCGGATATGCAGGTAGTTCTGGAAGGCGGGTGGTATCCGTTTTATTCATACCAGCTGCAGTGAAGTTACAAATCGTTGCATATGATTCAGGTGGCAGCTTCCAGCTGCAGGTGATCCTCTTGTAATTTGTGTTCCAGCTGCACAGGTCCAGTGCGTTTCATTCTGAATCCAAATCAATGGTGACCAACTCCAACTGTTCATTTTATCGCTATAGCTCCATTATGTTATATTTATTTCCGATTAAAAAAACAGAAATGTCAAGTGCATACAGCAAAAGCGAATAGCTGCATGGAGCCGTGTGACCCATGCGCTGCTGCCGTCAGAACAAGCTGGGGACCTAGCTGGGACCTACAACAAGTAGCAGCTGTGGCAAGCAGCTGCCATTTGAAAAACACAATTCAACAAGCGACAACATCGTGGCAAACATCTACCAAATTCGGCATGTCAAGCGTTTTTTTGGTGAAATTTGTCGCAGGTATGGCTACCGAGGAGGAGTTGTGCAAGGTGTGGTGGTACATGGCGGCATGGATGTTTCTCTTCAGTAGTGTATATTCGAAGGAAGTTTAGAAGTCAAACTTCCGACAATATGGACAGATGAAAAGCAGAGATGGAAAGAGCCAGAGAAGAGAAGAGAAGAAGAAAGAAGACCAGAAGAGAGAAAGTCTCAGAAGAAAGAAGATCCAGGCGCGCGAAAAAGGTAGAAAAGTCGCGAAACACGATGTTTTCCAATGATTTGTGGCTCCGGAGGGTCGCCAAGTAGGCTCGCTAAAGCGGCGGGTGCGGAGCCATGTGGCCAGATGAGAGATGAAAAGTTGCACGCTTTTGTGGCGCGAAGCACAATTCCAAGTCAAAATGCGCAAAACACACCAGGGCCGGATTATTATAGTTATTTTCGTTTGATGAAATTCCTTCCGAACCACCAAGGCAAGTTTGATGACTTAGATGCTCATCTCTCACGTAACACTGGAGCGGACTTGCCAATGCCCAAACGTCCAGTGGCACGGCCAAGGGCTGCCCAGTGATATTCCGCAATCTAAAACCCTCCACGGTATAGATTGGTTGAATTTTGATGAATTTTGTAATTCTCATATTTTCCCATCAGTGTCATCAATGTGGTATCTTGAATCACGTTGAGAGGACCATGGAGGGCAATGGAGGACCATGACCATAGCGACCTGAGGCCAGGGCTTCCAGAGTTTGAGTCTCAGGGGAAGCTTGTACGGGAAGAGTAGGTTGGAGAATGTCCCGCGAAAACCTGCCCTAAACCTAAGGGAAATTGAAAGTGAAGAGTGTGGTCAAAAACTTTGCGCCATCCTGCTTTTAGCAAGAGGGTCATCACATGCGGTTGCTTGCGATTGGATCCAAACAACAATAGTAAGAATACCAGTAGTACCGCACAAGGCGGTGGCGGAAGTTTCAGAATAGGAAACTCATAGGAGAGCTTGGTTGCTGCGAATCACGGATGGCAGAGCGAATCCACTGATGGACTGAAAGGTGGTTGGAGCTGTCGATTTTGGACTCGTTACAATGGTTGCAGTGGTCACCTGGTCGGTCACCTCACCCACAACTGCTGGATGTAGTGTGGTGTAGCGCAGCTGTGGTTGTAGTTGTAGTGTGGTGGAGTTGTAGTTGCGGTGTAATGTAATTAGTTAGCGTAGTGTAGTTGCAGTTGCATTTTGTGGTGGTGTAATGAGTGTAGTGTAATGTAGGGTAGTGTGGCGTAGTCTAGTGTAGTGTAGTGTAAAGTAGCGTAGTTGCAGTTGTAGCTGTAGTTGCAGTTAGTGTCAGTGTAGTGTAGTGTGGTGCGGTGTAGTGTAGTGTAGTGTAGTGTGGTGCAGTGTATAGTTGTAGTCGTAGTCGTAGTTGTAGCTGTAGTTGTAGTTGTAGTTGTAGTTGGTGGTGTTCTTGTTCTTCTTGTTCTTCTTGTTCTTCTTGTTCTTCTTGTTCTTCGTGTTCTTCTTGTTCTTCTTCTTCTTCTTCTTATTCTTCTTCTTCTTCTTCTTGTTGTTGTTGCTATTGCTATTGCTGTTTCTGTGGCTGTTGCGGTTGCTGTTGCTGTTGCTGTTGTTGTTGTTGTTGTTGGTGTTGTTGGTGTTGTTGGTGTTGTTGGTGTTGTTGGTGTTGTTGGTGTTGTTGGTGTTGTTGGTGTTGTTGGTGTTGTTGGTGTTGTTGGTGTTGT
>Ga0126342_10002962_pt1 | contig 27415 bp, 29 predicted proteins | sample Cyp1metagenome_FD_92528 | JGI IMG/M metagenome (GOLD analysis project Ga0126342, IMG submission 92528) | Coral microbial communities from Lord Howe Island, Old Settlement Bay, Australia - Cyphastrea 1 metagenome | ecosystem: Host-associated > Invertebrates > Cnidaria > Coral ... | reverse complement strand
TGATGATGACCCTAATGAAACTTGTCAATTCCGCGACGAAATTTCGTCACGGAATTGACAAGTTTTACCAACCTAATTCGGGTTTGCGCAGTTCTAGGACCTGGGACGAGGCTATATATACACCCAAATTGGATGGTTTTCTAGCAAACAATATTGGAGAATTGTATAGAATTGTACCAAAAAATAGCGGCTTCTTGCTCGACCCATAGCCGCCACAGCCAATACTTATTGCATCTTATTGCTGCGTCTGCTGCACTTGTCCCGGTGTCAACAGCAATCAGCACTTGCAGCTCAGTCCAGTCACCAGCAGTCACCAACTCTCATGCCATGCTTTGTGACAGCTTTAACAGGCTCTCATCACTGTGTGCAAGCGTCCGTCGGTTGCAGTGGTTGAGGGTTGGTGGGTGGTTTGCAACACGTGACCAGCACATTACAAAGAAGGGTACTCTCCAAACAAACGATACAAGAAAAAATGTTAAAGCATGCTGAATTCAAGCATTCACCAAAATGATTTCCAAACTTTGCATCGGTGGGCCATTATCCATAGATCAATGCATGGGCTGGAGAAGGAGGGCATACTCCACGAACTAAGAGCATGCATACATGGAAAATCATGGAAATCTCCTGACCTGGTTCTTGTTTGCACCAGTTTTGCTGGTTGTCGCACAAACCAGCTGCATTCTTGTTGTCACATTGGCTGTCTGAAATTCTGTCTGAGCTTGAAATGGCCACGCACACAGTCATCGCCACAAACCTTCACCTCGTTACCATGGATCTGAGTGATGCAATCAGTGCATCCAATGCCCAGAATGGGCTTGGCAATCTGGCAAGTGCACAGCAAGGACACGGATGATCTCCCACGACAATGACTGCACTTCACATCCCCCTCCAAGTGAGTCTCGAAACAACCTCTTCAGGGACCATGAGCAATTTAACATCAGAATCGGTCAGACATAGAAGAGCATCGTTGAAACCCGCATTTTCTGTAATTACGAGTACGATGGATCGGCCTGCACCATCAGCGCCCATTTTTCCATGCTCTTCCATGGCTGTGGATCTGAAGGCTCCTTGAGGGCCTCGGACCAACGGCAAGTGCCGAAAATCTCATGGCCGTGCAATCAAGCCATATAGATCCATATAGATCAAAGTCACCTCGTTGTAAATGCAGTGGAATGCAATGGAACTGCAGTGGAAATCAGAATCAGTGGGGCACAGGGCACGTGGCATCTTTTGCAAGTCACGCTGCTTCGAAAACGAGAACCAGAAGGTTGGAAAAACTGTTGACCGTCCATTTATGTCCATTTCCATACTTAATGTTATCTGGGGTTACTTCATTCTAGGTATAACTATGGGAATAACCGAACCCCATGATATAATCATATATAACACATATAACACCCCTATAACTTTAGGTTATATTTCCGCTTATATAGAGTATAAATCTTATAACTTGGAACTGCAACCCTAAGTAACTCTGCCAAAGAAAGGGACCCGGCTGGAGGCCTTCGCACTGCACAGGAAGTGAAAAAGGTATAGCCATCATAACTGCTGCAATGACAAGTTCATCAAATTGTTCAGGAGGACGTGATGTGAACTGGGTTAGATCTTCATCGTTCCCATCATTTCAGCTAAACTTCCAACCTTCTGTGGAATTGAGGTCCTTCATTTGAAGGGCCTGCTTAGCAGTGCTTAACAATTGTATTACATGACGCAACCGTGGACTCGCACCAACCATCCATGGAATGCTTGTGAGCTGGCCATCGGTCGCGCCATTGGTCGGCAAACCATTGTGAGGGACTGCCGAAAATACGGCACTCTGGCAACATACCGCGGAATGACACACTTTGCAACAATCTACCATCAAAAACAGCAGGGATAAACTAGGAGCACGGCCTTTAGATGGCCGTGGGTTTTTTTGATCAATGAGGTGTTGTTGATCATGTTTGATGTGCTCGTGCCAATAGGAATTTGTGTGATTTTATTTTTGAGGTCGCCAACCCGTTATTCACAAGCAGTAGGACGAAAACAATCATTTCGCCAACACGAAACTACCATTATTGGGTTTTCTGGCCAATCTGAAACTAATTCGTTGTCGCATGTTTTTAGCCGTCTTTTGGTCAGAGCAGCGCCTCCAGTTCTTCCAAGAACCTTTGAGGATCTGGACTCTGCAAGCTTGAACGCCAACACCACATGAACACATATTGATCATAATGTGTCACGGAGGGGTGCGTAGCATGACCCAGGAGTGCAAAGTTCAAGAGAACAAACAGTAGCGTAGCATGACGCATGCATCAGTGCAAAGTTCAAGAGAACATGCACTAGCGTAGCATGACGCATGCATGAGTGCAAAGTTCAAGGGAACATGCAGTAGCGTAGCATGACGCATGAGTGCAAAGTTCAAGAGAACATGCAGTAGCGTAGCATGACGCATGCGTGTAAAGTTCAAGAGAACATACAGTGGCGTAGCATGACGCATGAGTGCAAAGTTCAAGAGAACATGCAGTAGCGTAACATTATTGCACAAGAGTGCAAAGGGAAAGAGAACATGCAGTGGCGTAGCATGACGCATGAGTGCAAAGTTCAAGAGAACATACAGTAATATACAGTAGCGTAGCATGACGCATGCATGAGTGCAAAGTTCAGGAGAACATGCAGTAGCGTAGCATGACACATGAGTGCAAAGTTCAAGAGAACATGCAGTAGCGTAGCATGACGCATGAGTGCAAAGTTCAAGAGAACATACAGTAGCGTAGCCTGACGCATGCATGAGTGCAAAGTTCAAGAGAGCATGCAGTAGCGTAGCATGACGCATGAGTGCAAAGTTCAAGAGAACATGCACTAGCGTAGCATGACACATGAGTGCAAAGTTCAAGAGAACATGCACTAGCGTAGCATGACGCATGAGTGCAAAGTTCAAGAGAACATGCGGTAGCGTAGCATTATTACGCATGAGTGCAAAGTTCAAGAGAACATGCAGTGGTGTAGCATGCCGCATGAGTGCAAAGTTCAAGAGAAAAAACAGTAGCGTAGCATGACGCATGAGTGCAAAGTTCAAGAGAACATACAATAGCGTAGCATGATCATGAATGAAAAGTTGAAGAGAACATACAATAGCGTAGCATGACGCATGAATGAAAGGTTGAAGAGAACTTACAATATACAGTACCGTAGCATGACCCATGAGTGCAAAGCTCAAGAGAACATAGAGTAGCGTAGCATGACCTATGAAAGAGAGAGCCATGGACGTTATTGTCCCACCCCACCCCACCCCACCCATGAATACATGCACCTGCCGGCAGCCACAGCGTAGCATGTACCTCATCTGCAAGTTCACATGAACGTTAATACATGCCCCACCCCACCCCACCCCACCTCACCCCACCCCCCCAACGTCAACAAAACACCACGGCCGTCTAAAGGCCGTGGTCCAACGACTATATCAAAAAAAATCTATCATACTATGAGATTAGAAGCAGCCAGCATGCATCATCGAAGAGCCCTAGCGATATGGACATGGGTGTCCAACCTCGGGCTACTAATTAGTTAATTGATCAGTGCAAAAGGCCACGGTATTCACTCGTACCTATGTTGTAATGATCTAGGACTAGGATCATTACGAAACCATTCTGTTGCGACATGGGAAGAAACTCCAAGGGCAGAGCTCATGACGTTTCGCAATGCACACATTCACACCTTGGATGACCTGAGTTTGTCCAAAATTGGGTATCCCGCCCAATTCCAACTTCTTATCATGTTCCCCATCAAAATAACAATTTGGATCAATTTGGAGGTACATGGTATGTCTACTATATGAGGGGGGTGGGATTAGTTTCTTAGTTTCTACCAGTACTATTGATCCAATCTCCGCCATCAGTTCCCATCAGTACCATCGCTCATCGCCGCCAGCCCTCACAGGCAGACAGGTAGGCTTCCCCAGCCTGACAGCATGGCTGCCACTGTGTGGGGAAACACCCGTTGTTGGAGTCGCTGGAAAAAGTTAACACAACAAATCACAAAGCATCAAAAGCCATGAGGGGAACATAGAAATAAGACATGTATGATCAAAAACCAGGAAAAATATGACAATCAATAAGATAATATGATATAATATGTATATATAATATATGAATTATAAATTAAATATGTATATGTCGAGACCTGAATGATTCAAATCGTCAGTAGGGCGAAACCAACACTTGCTGAAAGCAAACGATACCACAAATATTAATGCAGCCACGTGACCTCGTTGAGTCTGCCATCAGGACCAAACAAAAGGAGGTTGTAAACACCTTCGCAGCTGGGACAGGGCAAGGATGACTGGGTTGATTGGGTTGACTGGGTTGACTGGATGCTCAAAACTCTTGGAGCAAAATGGAGCAAAGGATCAAGCATCATGCACTGTCCTGGATTTATCTGCAAGCGACTGCACTGGACCAGCATACCTTATGCTTCATTATGCTTCCTGGACCCCCAACAACTCGGACTCAGCGAAATGCAAGAAATCGGGACATCTGCTGCCGTCGCAAACAGATTGGGTCGGAATCGATTTGATGGCGCAACTCTGTGTCCAATCTCCATTTCACCTGGCCGCCTGGCCTCCATCTTCATCATGGTTGAACCAAGAGACGTGCTTTACCACCTGCGTGCATGGCTTTGAGGCAAGTTGGAAGTTGGAGAAATTCTGATTCTTCTGGAGCCTCACCAGCTTTCAAGATGCAAATTTGGGTGGTGATTTCCCATGATTTCCCTAAGTCTTGTATCGCCATGGCTCAAATTCTGCCACTTCATGCAGTGGCTCACCCAGTGCCTCCCGGCCATCCTTGGTTCTGGCGGCCTTGATGTGATCCTTGGTGAGGGGAAATTGACCGGAAGCTGCTGGCTTGGATCTTTAATCAACGCACAGTGCTTCAAGGACATTCTGATCTTCCTGTTCATTCCTAGGAATGTGGATATGACTCATATGACTATATGTAAATCTGGGGTGTTTCATTGATTTCATTGTGACCCATATCGAATGGACATCAATATCATCATCAATATCATCAATGGATCAGGGATGGGGATGGATGGGGTATATCATACATCCCATCCCAGTGCATCCCACCAAGTTTCAAAGAGCTTCTTGATGAAGCTGGCCATGCCATGGGGCAGTTGCTCTGTCACTGGGCAGCTACGGTCCTAGTTGGGACAAGGGGAGGTGGATGGAGCGCCATCAATTTCCACCGGACATGCCGCAAAAGTCCAAGAATGCCGAAAAAGCGTGAAAAAGCGACAATCTATGGATGGTTCCAATATGGTTACCATTTCACTTCACCGAAAACTCGCCACCCACCTTCAAAGACGTTGGGATCTTGAAAAACAAAATGGGAAGGGACCCCCAAGAAGAAAGCAATGGGTGGGGCCGTTCGTCCTTCTGATTCTTTCCAGGATTTTGGCCGGAGTTTGGAACCTGGGCCAATTGGTGAAGCCGCAAGCCCAAACTTAAAAGCCTTGGAAGAGTCCCAATAGCCAATAGCTATGTAGAATGTAAGTAACATGTGTGCTGTATATTGTGCCAATTTATTGTGCCAATGTCATATCGTATCTACAGTAAGTCTAAAAATCATTGCAGTGTTTTTCTGAACATTTCCAGTGCTTTTCACTGTAAAATTCAGTGAGCGCCGAGTCACACAGATTGGATTCTGGTCTTCGGAGGCACAGTTCAACATGCCCACTTCGTTGATGATGGCGCCCTTCACGAAAGGATACAGCCTTGGTCGTTGAGGAAACACCACTGGATATTGGGTACAACAACACTACAGTTGGATGTTGTTGCTTGAATTGAATATCCCCCCAATTGGCATAAACAAGATTTGTTACTTTTCTGAATCCAAACTTTGCCGGCAAAAATATGATCAACTGTTTGCCGCTTTTCAATCCTAGTTTTCTCAAACCCTAACTTGAAACCTTGGCAAAGCTAGATCATGATGATCATGACCACCCCTTTTAAGGATATGTCGTAGTGTTTTCAACATTTTTCAACCATCCCCCGACGGCCCTGGTCACTCATATCGAGTAATTATGGACCCAGTAGCTCCATGATCTTCGCCACAGCGTCCAAACGATGTTGCAAGGTGTCATAACCGCCAGGGCCCTGCAAACTTGGCGAATTTTTCTCATAACCAAACCGCTAAAGGGGAATTGATTTTAGGGCATGCAAATGTGTAGTATTCACAGAGTACACCATATATGTACCATACTTATATACCATATATATATATATATATATACCACATATACCATACGCATCATATCACCAAAAGATCTGTATGAATTTATGAATGGATCGATTAGTTTTCCATCATGGTCACAAGGGCAAAATTATGTGCAATAAATCATCATCACACTTTGCAGCATTCGGAGACAAAGTGGCAGCATGATGTGACACGACAACATCCATCCTTCTCTATCTTCACACTTTTAGAAAGCTCATGTTTGAGCCTTTTGCATCCTTTTGTACGCTTTTGCTTTGAAATTGGTGTGCAACCCGCCTCAGGCAAACAGTCATACGCATAGAAGTGGAATCCCACATATACAGGGCAACCACAACTTGCCTCAGTGCTATATAGTGCTATGTCTGTGGGTGACATATAGGAGGCGTTGGCAAGTTCCAGGGTGAGGCGTCAGACCCTTTCCAGTTGAGTAAACCAACAAATTGGATGGACAAACTCAATTGAACAGTCCGTTAGTAAGTGCCACTTTATGAAAGTGCGTGCAAATTCCCAAACACCTCGAGGTCAATGCCGGAATCGGGAGAATCTCACCCCATTTTTAGGACATTTAACATCCCAACATCATCCAACATCTACCTTTCTTCGCTGAGCAACGTCTTGACAGCTGCACTGACCGTTGACGCATCCACAGGCGTGCTCGATAAAACTCTTGGCCTTGGGGAAGTCATGGTCCAGTGTCTACACACCTAGGTCACAAACTTGGGAGATAATGAAGTGCCTGATAAGTGCTGGTTGCTATAATATGTAAACAGAATATCACTTTATTACTGTATATAATAAAATCCTTATTATACTTTATTTTATCTTTTTTTTCCATGTTTATCCAATTTCTGTATGTCTTGACCAGTTCTTGCAGCTGAGCAATCTCAACCCTTGCAGCTTTAGAATCCAAGGCACGTAGTCCATATTCTCAGCCACCAGAGGAGTGGTCAAGAATTTGTAGCCCTGGCAATTCAGGCTGGTGAGTTCACCAAATGGTGGAATATTTCTATCATCTGCTATGGGGAAATCCGGTAAAACCTGGACATGGATGATTCATCATGCTTCATCATGCTTCCGTTTGGCTTCGTTGGCTTGGCCTTGGAATAGGCCGAACGTGCCGTCTTCTTCCAATTATTCATCACAGTGTCCACGCAACCCAAATCCTCACCGCCGGATCTTGAAGGCAAAAAAGGATCTTGGAGTCACGGCGCCAGCATCTCTAAGCCTTTCAAGTTTCAAAAAGATTCAAAAAGGTCGAATCTATTCGAATCTTTTCTCTTGGGATGGGATCCATTGGGATCCATTGCGATCCAGTCCTCCCACATCTTTGGCAAGGGCTGGGAGGCGCTGCAGCCCGCCAAGGGCCAAAAGCCAGCTCCTCTTCGTGATGCTGTTTTAGAATTTCTCTTGCATCATCCCAATGAATTTATAAATGTATGGATTGGTTTGTAGGTAAGATATATATGGTCCAGAGATAAGCCACAGTATTTTTGTCCATTCATCGGTTTGGATCATCTTGGCCTATGACATGCATCACAATGTGCCATATACTGTACGTTGGGTAGCAAACTTGTTGATAAATTCCAGCTCCCCTGAACAATTGATTCTAGTCATGCTGGATGATTGTCATGCCCAGGCCTGTCGCATGGGAGTATTGCCAGCAATTGCACTCACCCTGGCACGGGAAAGTCGTGAAAATTCTACCATTGGAATTTCTCATGGATTTAAACTTGATTCAGGTGGAATAGTCAACTTTCTGGCGCTCTTGATCCAAGTTGCTGTAAACTCTTCACCTGAATCACCTGAACATCTCAGAGACGCGGCCCTCTTGCTCAGACTCTGCATGAGAGCATGAGACAGCAAAACCTTACAGGGTCCGAACTGACAAGACTGCCTGTTTTGGTGACTTACATTAAGAGTCATTAAGATCATTAAGCTGGAAGCAACTGACATCCATCTTATCAGGTTTTCTACATTTTTCTACTGTGTTTCCTAGTCACGGCCCTAGTCTTTGGATGTCTTTGGCACTCCCCCAATTCAACGGCTCTCCGAACCCTGGAGTTTGGCTCAGCCGCGGAAGTCAAGTCCAAGCGAGCAATGGGGCCTCAGCAACTGTGACAAATGTGGTGACTTTGCCAAGAAACGATGATGACAGTCTATGCGATTCCCATGGGTTCCCATGGGTTCCCGTAAATTCAGGGTTCGGTTGATCTATGTTAATTTATGCTAATTTATACAGGATATGTATCCGATGTGAATAAGCGTATGTACACAATGTCTCTCTGTTCAACCATCGCTTTCCCCTTGGTTGCACCATTATTTTGGTGGATAAAATGGGGTACTTGTTTGAAACAGCACATGGCAGAATGGTGACTCTTTCTTTGTTTGAAACCATGGCAAAACTCTATGGAATATATGGTACCCTCTGGTAGATTAACATAACTATGGAAAACCACCATTTTTAATGGGTAAATCCACTATAAATAACCAGCATTCTGATCATGGACCCACTGCCCCACTGAGCCACGGATTGGCATCCGTGCAGTCTGTAGGTGTCTCGCAGTGTGATCTGCACTTTCCAAACCTGGGCAGATCTGGGCAGCTTGTACCGAGGGAGGACCACCCTGTTCTCAAACACTATTTAAGTGAGTCGTGAGCAGAATAGGAGTCAGATTTTTGAGAAAACTATAGCCATAATAATGCCATAATACTTGGGCTTACTTAGGATACTTAGGTATATCTGGGAAGATTTATGTTTCTGCTATACAAATCGTTCCAGTGGACCCCGACATGTTGCCCATGCAGCTGCCATAGATGTCCGGCTCATTCGTGCCCAGCAAAATGTTCGCCTGACAACTGCCATCCAGCGTGTGTTCAAACATGGGAAACCATGAGACACCTCCAATTTGTATGGTCATTTTATGGCAATTTGGATAGGGAAATGATGATCGAAAACGATATCATGGAACTTTGGGGCACTTACTCTTACTGTACTTATTTGCAAACACACCCAAAAAAACCCAAATATGTGGATCAACATGGCCGGTTATGAGGACGGAACTCAGGAAAACCAATTTGAAGCAACAACAGTTGCAAAGTGGGCTCACTTCTATTTCAAATCAATGATGCAGTACTCGTCACATTGCTTGTTCCATCATATAACACCTGTCTTGTTCTACCACTCTGCGAAAGGGTACCGTATGAAAGTCCAACTAAGGTCATCCCCAATATATTGGCTTTTCGTTAATCCCCCAACTATAATCATCCCACAGGGGGTTTCGCAACCTGCCATCAGGGTCCACACCATCTGCGCAGGGCAGGGCTGGCCGTTGCTGTCCAGAAAGTTCACTTCACCGGCCTCGAGATCAGGTTACCGTCGACCATCACACCAAGAAAAACCATGCCAAACAAGCAAACCATTTATCAAGACTGGGTTTTCATAGACTCAATGTTTAGAAATTAGAGTTTAGAGAACGATTTTGCAGCGAACACCTCCATATTTTGATCCTATGAAACCCACCGACTTTAGATGATCTTAGCTTGTGGGACAAATCAACCATGCCAGGATGCTGGTCGCAGGTACTTCTCCGTCACCTCACCTGCTCCCCACCTGCAAAAAACCCAACGCTGTGCGCCAAGGAAACGTGGGATTGATACATCCCGCCAAAAAAGGTACATGTTTGTGGGAAATCATGGAAAAATATGGACAACTTATGATGAGAAAGCAAGATAAACCATGATAAATCTGATAGATCAAAATAAACCATGATCAACCATGAGAAACCACTGGAGTTTGGGGGTAGTTATATGATGTTATAATATATATATATATATATATATCATGTTATAATATCAATATTTCATCATGATTCATGATATAATATCAATATTTCCGATAAACCAGTAAAACATAGTAAAACATGATAAACCGGCTAAAATCGCGCAAGGAGTGGTCCTTGCAATGGGCCGCCGATGCATCCTAAAGCCCCATCTATAGTACACAATCCCACTGAATTTGTGGCTGCCGATCCCCAACATCAGCATCCTCCAAATTTGAAATTTTGAAGTTTCACAACTCGGCACGTCGACAGATTTGTGAGTCCAAATTGGACCAACTTCCAAGTGATCTTGCACCCAGCAACTTATATCAGTCGTTGGCCACTAGAACCGGATCCACTTGGCCAAGTCACTGCTCTGGCGTGAACAGGAAGTCGCTGGTGAGGTACTGCCAGGCCATGGTGATACGGCTGCAGGACAATTTCTGGCTCAGTGGTCAATGGCCTAGTTTCGAATCAACATATTCAATATTCAATCCCTTTTGTCTGTGACCGTTCTATACCATTCTATACAGTCTGTTAATCTTGATCACAATAGAACTTCGGAGGATAGCCAGAGTTATATTTTGCATGTAAGAATTTTAACACATTGCACTACATATTGCGCTTGATCGCAAAATCAACATCTGGGAAACCAATAAATATAACATAATAATCATAATATAACTTACTTTCACCACACCTGTACTGTTCCTATCTGTTCCTTCACCACGCCTCCGGAACCTTCTTTCCGCCGACCTGCGTTTTGTTCGCACATGCCAGGACGTCCCAGCGTTGCATCGCTGAAGTGGAAAGGATTTCCGATGGAATGACACGGCGGCATATATAAGTGACTACACATCAAGAAAGATTACAGTATCATCGCACATGAAAAACATGAAACTAAGAATCTGGAGATATACCTGATATATGTTGTATATGCTTCATTAACAAAGCCATGGGAAAAGAAACAATGTACTAAACAACTGCCTTGCCTCGTCGGTCTGTGGTGCCAAGTTCCAGTTCCAGTAGGCCACCTTGCCGAACCTCAGTGAGGAGATACTGGTAGGATTGTTAGGACATCCCCAAAAATGAAGTGCTGCCAACTGGGTTCAACTGGGTCTCAAAATGTCTTAAATCTTGACATATCTTGACCCAAGCCCTACCGGGTGTTTGTCACAGATTCCGAGGTCAGTAGCATCCTGGTTTCAACATATTCCCAAACAAATTGGTATCTGAGATCATCCCAGTTTCACTCATGGAAACAAATGCCATGTTTGAAACATGGAAACCAACGTCAAATAACATGGATTCATCATTGGTTTATCATGCTTAATTCATGTTTATCATATTTTATCATTGTTTCAATTCAATGGAAACCAGGACATCAAACAATCTTCTCTTGGTTCCCAGTGGTCCCTCATTCTGGATGACGTCCCAGCTGCGTGCTGGTCTTCTTTAAACCATCGATCATCCGTTGTGTCTCTGCGGCCACGGTTTGTCCATCCTGTGCGTGGGAAATAGATGGGTCATCTCCCAGACCAACGTTGTAAAACAATGTGGTTGGATGGTTGTAGGGATATCAACCTACTATATATCAACCTACTATATATATATATATATCAATAATTATATATATATACATATAATATATATATATACATAATATATATATACATAATATATATATATATATCAACCACCAAACCGACATGAGAATCATGTCTCAAGGCTCGGTGGCTCAAAAGGGACATTGTGGCAACACCAGAGAGCCACTGGGATGGCATGAAGACAGGGTTGACTTAAGCACCTGACATGGCAGTGTGTCAAAACCTTGTACCCCTGGTGAACATCAAAATAGCTGGTAAATGGATGTTCATCCCACTAAAAATGGTATTAATAGGTATTGATCCATACCCACATGAGGTTTTCAATGCCAGACTAGAAACAAGGCGCTGCCAGTACTCTACTGAGCAACTCTTGAAATCCTTGAAACTTCACTGCTGGTGCAACAATGTTGAACATTTTGAGTATGTCTGAACTTCGGGTGGAACTCCAAAATCACAGGTAGCCCCTGTTCCGATCAAGTAGCGAGAGACTTTGTTTTCTGCTGCCAAAGGAAAAGCATTCAGTCAATTTTTTGAAGCATTTATATAAACACATCGTTCCGGCATCTTACGGCCATGGCTGCAATACTGAAAGAACCGCTTCACAGATGCGATTAAAAACAAGCTGGTGGATGAAGGGCCAGAGCTGCTGAGAAGGATGCCCATGGAGCAGCGTTGGCAGACACTCAATCTGGGACTGCAGCCCTCTTCCATCGCTGCATACACATCACATCACATCACCACATTTTTCTCCATGATCATCCGGATTTCATGAGATCTCTGCCTGGTGGAGGCCACATCTTGCCCAGTCGTCTTCGCCAGCTTCAGCCTCTCAGTGGACACTTTGGGAAGAAGAAGCCTGGTGAGGTTGGCTGCCTTGTCATGCCTTTCCAATCTGCCCAATCTGCTATGTATACTTCCTGAACTTCAGACTGCATCCAGAAATATGCCACTTCAATCCACTTCAGCCGGTCATCCTCATGGCGGCTGCATCCCAGTTTCGTGTGTCCATCGCACAATGTGTCCTGTAACAAGCAACACACCTCGTTCAGGCCGAGAAAGGCGTTCTGATCCATTCGTCCCCACCATACAGTCGACAGCCTAATGATTCCACATGATTAGATCGAAGCAGTGAATCCGGTCAAGACTGTCAAGACCACAGGCTTTCAACTGCGGATTTCCTGAGATCAGGGTGCACAAGTTTGCGCACAAGTGCCATGGACATTGGCTGCTGATGCAAGCCCAAGCCAAAGATGCTCCAACATGCGGAAATCAACCCAAATCATCCCAAATCCAATTCTGTTTGCCTCCCACATGAGCCCACATGTCCTAAATGAATCTAAATGAACCATCAAAACCCCGGCAAGTCAGCAAAAAAACATAAACACACCTCCAAAAACGGAAAAAATCACATATAATTTACATAATATCATCAAAAATCTTCATAAATCAGGTAAGTTTCAAGTCCTCCTTGTCGTACTTGTTGCCATCCAATCCCTTCCAAGGCTCCAACCAATGCATCCGCGGATCCACCGGTCCACCAGACTCCGAGGGGCCAGTGGGTGGAGCCGGTGGCCCGTTGGGCCCCAGGCGTTTCACCAATTCGGGTGGCATGCGGGTGCCTGGCGACCCTGGCGACCCCCCATGGCCAATGGCCAATGGATGGCCAATGGGTGTCTGTTTTGTCGTGTTTTTTCTGGAAATCACCAGAATCACTCGAATTCATATTCAGCGTTTCGGCGGTTTTTTGATGGCATTGACGGAAAAAACGCCTATATAGATTGTTCTTTTCTTGAGAAACAGGTTTGTAGCTCTCCAAACATTATAAAATCTTGTAGACATTAATGAAGATGTGGGAGCATCTTTTGTAGAAATGGACTGTCAGGTTCCCGGATCCCAACAGATTCTTTTCAAGTCATTTTGTGACTCCTGGCGCCTGAGTCTTTGATGACTTTGGCGATCAAGGACATGGCATCTTGGTCATTGTCCTCGCCAGGATGGATTCCAACGACAGCAGGGAATCCAGCACTTCTTTATACTAAGGATGCCTGCAACATCATCCTTCACGTTCAAGGAGCAGGAAAGGAAACAAATTCAAGACTAAGGATCACAAATAAGGTTGATCTGGCTAGCAAAGGATTGAACTGCACTGTAGACGAATCAATGCATGTCAAGCAACGTTCGAAGGCTCTGTCCGCACTGACAGTCTCTCAAATTAACATATTAGGATTTAGGACCCCCAAACTAAGTGGCTCAACGCTAAGAACGACCAAATACCATCAAATACCAATAGCATGTGTGGGTGGGGCAATCCACCCGTCTAATTAGTGATGTCTTGACATTTATTTATTCTGTATACACAGAAATCACTCAATGTCCCATCCCCCATCCCAAAATGTGGGTCCAAAAATAGGAACAACATGGAACAACTTATGTTCAATGGATTGGTTTAAGGGAAAATTTGCAGGAAACCATGGATTTCCCCATGGAAAATCATGGGGCTTTCCGGTTCCAATTTTCCCTAACAAACCAATCCATTGATATATTCAAGACATTGCCAGGGCTCGGTCAGGATGGACACGGCCACACCTTTGTTGTTGCGCCCTGTGCGCCCAATGCGATGCACATAATCTTCCGCCGAGCGCGGCATGTCGTAGTTCACCACCAGATTCACGTCCTGCGCCGGGCAACTAACGGATATGGATTGATCATGGGTCCAAAAGTAAGTTTGATATGGATAATGACAAGCATAATTATCATAATTATATAGAACATTGTGAATGTATCAATGTATCATGTGAATATCCTACATGTTCGCCCAAAAAAAGGGGTTTCACACTTTACATCATTTTACCATATTTTATCCCATATTAGAAGAATCAACACATCGTGAAAATGGGATCATGACCAGCCATGGCCAGCCATGGCCAGCCTTCACATCGATGCCACGACCCGCCACATCGGTTGCAAGCAGCACCTGAGCTTCGGATCTTCGGAGAGGGGAGACGACCACCAAACGACCGATATTAGTCTCAACAGTCTCAACTTCTCAACATATATTTACTGTTATAATTAGTTATAATTATTTATAATTAGTTATAATTAGTTATCATTATTTAATAATGCTCTAAATCCAGAAGTCTCACGAAGTCTTGCCCCCCCAAAAAAGTCTGGAATTGAACAGAACCATTTTTGACCAACGGACAAAAACAAGTATCAGTGAGCGGACTTGGGGGACACGCTCTGACCCTCTAGCAACAGAGTGGATTCATGTGGGGTTGTATAAAAACCCGGCCTCTTTTTAAATGGCCCAAAATCACGTACATGTACAAGCTTGTTATCATTTTTTTTACTCTTATCGTTTTCTGGGCCGGCAATGCATTGGCAGTGTTAAGGTGCAAGCCAAAATGACATGCCCACCATGTTAAACCACATTAAACCCATAAGAGGTTTCATGTCCACAGGAAGGTTTTTATGGTTGCAGCCCCATCACATCAACCACTGATGATAGGCTGCTGCACCTGGATGGCTCCAGAGCGGAAGTGTTGCAGAGCCGCCTCGCGGTCCCGTTGACTGCGATCTCCATGGATGGCATCGACAGACAGCGGCAGGCGGCCTGTGGACAAATGCCACGGCATTATTTCTGGCCAGTAAAAAAACATGTTGAAGCCATGGAAAAATGGAAAATTATGGAAAATTGCATGTTATCCATGACAAATTGATTAGAGCACATCATAAAAGAATACATCGTACATCATCACATATCATCACATATCATTACATATCATCATGATATATTATCATGATATATCATCATGATATATCATCATATATCATCATATATCATCAACTTATTATATACCATCATATATCATATCATCAACTATTCACATTATACATATGATTACATATGCAAGTATGTACACAATTACAGAGCCATCCCACAGCCTCTGAGGCTTCGTTCCAGCTGTTGGCAGCCCCTCTTCGTGGCCACGAAGACGATGGCTCGAACCGAACGTCGCCCGCGCCTTGGCGCCATGGAAAATGGTCAGTTTATAGACAATTTAACCAATTAAACATGACTAACCATGGTGATTGTCCAAAGCTCTATATATATATATATATCATAGATTACCATAGGGTATAATTAATAGTATAATGTTAATTGATGACTAGGAAATAGCTGCGGGACAGCCCAACTTACTGATTTTTGCAACTGGGAAATTTTAGGCTACTCTATGTTCAAACAACCCCATATCTGTCGAGAGGACCAGCCTTAGAAAACATGGCAAAACCACCCATTGGAGTGACGCAAGAATTCTTCATGGACAGCTTCAAATCTGAAAGCAATTTACAGCCTGTAGATGCCTGTAGTACCTTTAGCAAGTCGATGGTCTGCGCATCCCATCGTTGTGACAAGTAGCAACAGGGCCGCCAAAGCTGAAGGTTTCTCTCCATCGTCTCGCAAAATCATGACATCCTCACAAAGGCCATACGCGCGAGGGTGCCTCTCTGATGGGATTCACGAGCAGTGTCAAAAACCGATTGAGGTAGCGTAATAATATGTTGTGAATGGGATTCCCGGTTCATGGGTTATCAAATCCCCATTAATATTTATCATCATATCATATATAATATATACGTACAGTATTATGTAGTATGTTCCCCTATATATAATATCGTATGAACCAACTGTTTTTTTTTTGTATGATAGGAGGGTTATGACAGGGTTATGCCACGCATTCCACCGTAGCTATGTCGGTAGTGCCGTGCACTCGCCTACGGTGGTATTGACAGAAGACAAGGCCTCTGTGATCAGAAGCGTGATGATATTGTCTAATAATAAGGATTGTGATGATGATGATGATGATGATGATGATGATGGAGGATGATCACGATGACCATGACCATGACGACTGATTCCATTGCTGTGATCCTTGCCTGTCCTGCGCCACGTTTGGATTGGCGCTCAAAGATCCCATGGCCCCAACGCGAACCTGTGGCACTTTCCAAGTGGACCGAGGTCAGAAACGCCAAGACAACTTCCGCAAAAAAAGTGCCCAACATCCAAGAACCAGCCCCCCAAACTGCATCTTCTACTCATTTTCAAGTTTTCCGATGTTTTCCGGATATGTCCAATCTTCATCAATCTTCAGCTTTCCCAAACCTCCAAGTTCTTTCCTCAGCTCCACCTCCCCACCGCTGGGATCACCTCCACCGGGTCCTTCAGCACCTCCGAGGAGAAGCTCTGCACCGCTACCGGCCACGTGGCCGAGAAGAGCAACGTCTGCCGTGACGGCGATGCGGCCTCGGTGGAGTCATGGTTTGGGTGATCCATGGTGATCCCAAATGCACTATGTAGAAAAACAAGAATTGTTTTTAGGTTTTTTTAGAAGATGTCAAATCTTTGGATTGGAAGATGATGTCAACACATAATTCACATCCGCTGTTTGGAAGATGTTGAAGATTTATATTACCAGCATCTTGAGTGGGTAGATGATGGTAGATGATTCTTTTAGGAACGAAGAGCTGTCACCAGGGGACGAAACATGAAAAATCCCCAGCGCCGGCGCCTGCGCCAAGATCAGTCGCACCTGGGCTTCGAAGCCTTCGCCCAGCAGCCGATCCGCTTCATCCAACACCAGCGCCCGCAGCTGGGTCAAGGTCAGCACTGGAGGGTCTTCCTGGTAACCATAGTGCTACCCCTAAATGGATGATTTATAGCGGACAACTTATGAAAATGGATTTGGAGGTACCCCCCTTTAAAAGGAAACCTCCAAACACACACATGACCAAAATTCAGACCTTCAAATTCCGCCCGGTCAAGGATCTCTTTGAGCTGATGGCATTCAATGTCTCCCAAAAATCCCAGACCTATCAAAGCCTCACTTTCCCCAAGCGCCAGGTGGTCCTCCAAGAATTCCAGCAACCTCCCAGGCGTGGCGGCCAGGATGGTCGGCTTCTTGCGCAGCCCTGCAAGCTGCTGCTGTTTGGAGCCACCTCCATAGATCACTTCCAGCTCCAATGCGTCCCCCGCGCGGCAAAAACGTTCAGACTGGGCCGGGGAGACCAGGCTGTCAGGACAGGTCCCAAAACAATGTGGGCGAGCAGCTGGAAATGTGGGTTCATAGTGCAAAATGCCACTTTCTTGGACAAGTATGGAAAAGTAGGCTACCTTCAAAATAGCTAGATCTCAGGAAATAGGCGGAGCTCTGCAATCAACTTCAATCAAATTTTCACAAATTCATTCTTGAATCTTCCCCTCTAAACACTCGCACTCGCACTGATTCCATGCACCAAGCCACGGATTTTTGTATCTGTGCCACCAGCCTTGGTGATGCTGTGTCTGAACTGCTGACATGACAAAGAGATGTGCAACCATGTGCAACCTAATGTCTGTTATGGCACACCAAGCAGTTCTTGAGGGAAAGGACATTTCACACCTATTTACTCAAGATGAGCGCTTAGCTTTCTTTCAACCCTCCCAACATCTCCCAACCGTATGGACTGCCGAAAACTATCGAAAACTTCTGGCCTGATCACGAATCATTAAAAAGAACAATCGCCCCATGTGACTTTGCACAAACTCTTGGATGATTCCCAGCTCGAAGAAATTGAAGCCATCACACATTTCAGCATGCATCGTTGATCGTTGGATGAGTAAATGCAAGACTGAATTCTTGTAAAATTTGTAAACCGTAAAATTCTCTGCTTGATGTCTAAATCTCATGACCAAATGAAACCAAGAAACTCTCGTGTAGGCCCCAAGATCAGCATCCATGGCCACTGCCTACCCCTGGTTGGCCCAGTGGCACGCAATAGCCGACCTGAAAAAGACTGACGGGGCCCTGTCAACCATCAGTTTGGAAAGATCGGGTAACATCTGAAGCAAATCCATCTACTGTCACCCAAAAAAAAAACTTCTTCGCACGCTGCGGGATGGACACCTGCGACTGGGTCTATGTGCAACCTACGGAATCCCTGGACCATTTAGTCCGTGCCCTGCATGACACCATTCAACCATCCCATGCTGTGATTGATGCCAGACAGCAAGTACTCACCCATTCTGTTTCTGAGTCCACCATGCAACGGATCCGTTTTGCACCAGCAACAAACCCAAGTCACATTTTTCCATATTTTTCGTAATTAAGTGAGTAGGCACTAGCTATGAACATGACCGATATATGGGTGTGGGTCAAAGTTAAATTGATCAATGAAACGGTCAACAAATAACTCTTTCATTTCAACACTTGAATGGGGCCCAGGTGCCAAACCGTTGGTGTCAATTGACCAGGAATCCATCAGGAATTCTGTTGATTTTATCCCATTAATAATCCAATTAATCCTACCTGTATATATATATACGTATATATGTATATAATCATAAATTAGATATATAAATATGATGTTATATATATGTATACAGTATACACATAATCATACTTAATTACATAATTATGCATATTAAATAATCCCCTTTGGATCAATTCCTCCCCACGTGGGCCACTGTCTGCCACGCTGCTAAAGCAGGGCAGTAGATATGCCAAGGTCTTCCCACTGCCAGTGGCAGAGATTCCTGTCCCATGGCGCATGGGGTGAACAGGTGAACGCGTCCAAAATGTTCAAACACACTCAATTTTTTGTTGATCATCGGATTGATCATCAGATCATGAATAATTGTTCATCAATCCATTCTGTTTTTTCGGCCAGGTGGTCGCCCAAGAATGTTTTTGTTTGTTTAATTTCGGGAATGTCCTCCTGGATGAACCCCTGAGCATCGGCACCTATAAGGTCCCTTCCAGCAGCAATGATCGGCATCGAGAAGGCTTGGATGGGCGTTGGCTTCTCAAAGCCTGCGTGCCAGTGGCCAAGGGATGATCCTGGATGGGCTTCCAGGCCGAAGAATGCTTGGAATGAGAGATGAGTGACTTGGCTGCTTAGGATTCCAGGATGTTGTTAGGAGGTTCTTTTGTTTCTTGAAACCTTCAAAGAAACCTTCAGAGAGCCCCATGTCCATCTGGCACTGATCATGATTCTGATCCAGCGGCCCATCTCCAGCAAGGGCTCCATGAGCTTACTGTGCAATACCTCAGCATAATCATCCCTGGAGCCTTAGCTCAAATAAAGGGATATCAACCCATGTATCATATATCAGATACATTCATATACTATCATCTAGCAATTTATGTAATATATATAATATGAATAAGTAAACACTAATTATAGACCGAGGAAGATGTTCTGATACTGAATCATGCCGACCCATAGTAATACTTAGTAAATATGACGGCACCAGTATCCTTTTGCATTGGATCCATGTAGGATCCATGTAGGATGTATCAAAACTGCTTGGGATTTCCAGACGTCGATTACACTAAGGGTCAATGAAACTTGCAATGTCTGACCCTCTGGTAATGTAATTTAACAATAGCATACAATAGCTGTTTAAAGGCACCATTTTAAACAGTCAATCATCTAGAAACGGGCCAGCGGCCATTTTCCATAGCTATATCATGCTATATCAACACTTTCCCATAAATTACCGGGAAAATGTGTCGTTTGTTGACAAGTTGCCATCGAAGCATCCTTGAAAGTTTCCAAGGCAGAAGGAATTGGCGCACGGCTGTCCTGTCGAGGCGGCTGCCATCGAACCATCCCCAAAATCCCGTGCTTTATCATCACTTTCCCATCAAAATGGCCATAACATATCATTAAATGCCATAAATTGGGTCAATGATTCAATGATCATCATCAGCATTTTAAGACAGACCCATATGTTTGAGAAATCATGAGCAACCAGCTTATGCCCTACACCCGAATTGCTATTTTGGCAAAATACATTGATTAAAAGGATCCAGGTCGAACAAGAATAAGTCACATGTTGAGACTGATTGATGGTTGAGAATCAGAAGTAAAGGGTGGACAGCAATGGGATGCAATGGGTATAGCATGGTATAGCGGTCAAGTAACTTGGGTACTCCGAAGGTTGAACGATTTCACAAAGCACATCAAAGCACCAAGAATGGCCAACATCCATCCACTGGTAATCCGATCCTGACGCAACTTCACTGCTGGTGCTTGAGGAATTGGTTCAGGCGCCCTGGTGGTATGGAACCAGAATTGATGCCCTCGAGGGTTGTGACATGTAGGTAGGGATGACATGTCAACCAGGACACCAGGACAATGGCAGTGGCATGGCTTTCCTTTTCCCTCTGCAGGTGGCACGATCTTTTTCAGCCTGCCTAATTTTCTTTGTACTGAGTTTTCACACACTACATTTGATCACATATATCATCCGCTTGTCTCCATATATTGACGAACGAAAAACAAACATCACATTTTTCAAGTAACGCAATTCAGAATACGCCCTCCGTATCCGTCCAAATGCATCCATCTCATGGTTCTCATGCTGAGGGCCCTGGCGGCGGATCTTTGGGCTCCGGGTCCGTGGGAATTTCGGTCTCAGCGGCTGAAGGAGCCTCAGTGGGACTGAGAGACCTGGGTTCTCCATGGTTAATTATGGATGTTATATTGTCTTATCTGTTCATTCAATTTTTATGGTGATTCTGGAACAGTTGAACAGTCCAATTTATTTTGGGCGGTCCAATAATTTCATCATCCGTAATTACCCACCACACCAATAAGTGGCAACATCTCTAGATATTTACAAATTGATAAGGGAATACTTAGACAAAACGTACAAATGCGGGTGGGTTCACAATCATTCACCCAATCACACAAAATTCTTGGACTCGGAATTTACTGGCTGGTTTGAAACCTTTTGAACTCCCATATAGCTGCAGCGCATGCAATCCTGTGACATCCTTTTGTGACATTTCGTTGCACATTTTGCAGCGCCAGTATGCGCCAGTGTACACACATGTTGTTTCAACAACATGATTCAATATGTTTCAATATGTATGAAAGAAAACGGTAGTTTCATCAAGTGTCATCCAGCAACTACTGTGGCCATCATGTTTCGTCTGGGATTGTCAGCGATTCTCATGACATGACCCAAGCTGCTGAAGCTGCCGATTCTTTTGCAATGCAACGCATGGAGTAATTATCTGAATGTCCAAGATTGTCCAAGTGTAATGTACAAATCTGGATCTATAAGGATCGTTTCGTTGTGCTCAACTGCACCGCTTCAGGTGCAGGGCCCCAATGCCATCCAATGCCCAGGGTGTTTTGGGCGATGTGCGATGTCCTGGGCAGAGAGTATGGCAGAGCCCTTCTATTGCAGAAGCTGGTGCAGTGACATGTAGATGCAAATGACATCAACATCTGCATGTGCAATCATGTGATGTGTAATCATGTTGAATCCATGAATAGATAGTCATAGAATGTCATAGATAGCAACATATAGCAAAATACTGTGACATGGTTGTTCTTCTCGATAAGTCTATAAGTCCTACCTTCCACACAGCCTCACATTGCATGGACGCCTTGTGCTGGGGCCCCTCACTCCCATTAAGCGACGGTGGTGGTGACGGTGGTGGTGGCAGTGATGGTCACCGTGGCCGTGGCGGTGCTGGTCACCGTGGCCGTGGTGTTGTCGTCATTCGAGGTCACGAGGTCGTCGCTGTCGCTGCTGCATCCCTGCAGAAAAAGGGAAGCCGTCCATGCCAAGCAAATCACCGCAAAGGCTCGGAAGAACTGCATGGCGACTAAAGTGACTAAAGTCTCCAAATGATATGTTTGGGGCTGGGGCCTCCGGTCTTTGTCTCTCTTGAGCCACGAAAGAAACACGGATCCAGCAGATGTTGGACCCAACCTGTCGGCACGGAAAATTGCTCTGAAGGAATGATCTTGCGATGTTTTGGATGTCCATCGGACGCAACCAATTGAATCATATTTGAATTCGGATCATTGGCAGCTTCCCCCATTATTCGGCCCTTTTCACTGATCTCACTGATCTCCCATCTTTTAAAAACCCACGGACTCAATCACCAAGGCACGCTCGAGCCCTCGGTGCATGGCTTTCGCTCCTCCTGCCCTGCCACATCACGCAAGTACCTTGAGTCCCAAAGTTGGGGGTGCAACATTTAAGGCCACGATTTATTCAAATTGTGGACATGTCCACTTGGATATCTGAAATGCCCCATCTTTGATCATCAGTTTCCCTACCAAATGGTAATTGGGGGATCCCAAATTCTGAAGATACTTGGATGACAACGGATGACATACGTGGCGCTGGAACTGGCATTGGCTCTGAAGAGGACAATCAACTCTTGTTTCTGCCCTGCGGGGAAGCTCAGACACCACTGAAAAAGATCCGTCAGAAGACACCACTGAAAAGAATCGCTGGCACATCAAGTGAACACAAAAATCACAAAAAACCTGGTTCAAACTGAATACAGTAGGTGGCACGTGATGGACCGTGCTGCCATGATGGCAAAGAACCAAAAAGAACCAATATCAAAATCACATACAATCACTCAAACTGAAAGTATATCTGAAAGTATATCTGAAAGTATATCTGAAAGTATATCTGAAACCATCTGAAAGTTGGCCCAAAATCTGAAATCTGACAGTCTTCATTCCATCCGCCCCAAACCCACCATGGCCCCACCATCCAATGCAACGCATGCAACGCACCTCTCAGTCTCCAGTAGCTCCACCGGTTGATACCCAGCATGTTGCAGGTCGGCAAAGGACACATGGCCTCCGTGGATTGTTTGGGATGGCCCAGCTGGAGATGGGCCCCATCTGGGCCCCTTAAATAAGTGCAAAGATTCCCCGAAATCATGGAAGCCTCTAGACTCTGGCACAGCTAATACATGCTAATACTGTCTATTTCTCTATTTCTGGTGATTAAGTTGTACTGATGAAGCCTGCTTCTTCCACAAACGGAACAATGGCACTGAATGAATGGCAAGTGTCCTACAGCCTATCACGCCACGCACTTCGAAAATGGAATGCTGACTGGTTCCCCGAACCAGTCAGCCAAGAATAGTCAAGGAGTTTTGGCTGGTTTCTAGTGAAACTTTACACACACAACATGCTCTATACATGCTCTATACATGCTCTTAATGTTGCCAGGTGTCCTTGAGTTTCATTCGGCTCCAAGCGAGCTTTCTTGGCATTTCCTGCAACGTGGGAGACCAGGGAATCGGTTGCCATCAGCTTCGTAAATTAAACCATGGATCAAAACGGGATTACCGTTTCTCTGCGAATTAACGAATTGTAAATTGAGGAGCAACATGGGTCAACATTTTTCCTTTCGCAGTCTATACCGTTTGAACATAAGCGGAGAAATCCATGCCTTAAAACACTTGATCGGTCAGGACAACAATATGATACATCCAGTCAAATCGAACTGTAATGCCTGAACTCACCTTCGGATACCTTCATAATATTCTCCTATATAATGATCATTATGTTGCAGCTCAATGACACAATGATGATGTTGGTACGTACCCTCTGGTAATTTAATATAGCTATGGACAATCACCATTTTTAGTGGGTAAATCATCTGTAAATGGCAATTTTCCATAGCTAGGTTAATTTCCTGGGCACCTTGTCCATCCTCACCTTCGCTATCAGAGCTGTCCGCTCCTGGACTGGAAACGGTCAATAACTTATCTATAATGTGCATCCCGTTTAGTATGTGGACATGTGGTTAATAACCACGGCTGTAGGCCAGTTGCAGGTGCGATAAACCCATAAATACGCTGCAAGTATATCATATGGGCCATATGGGCTATCAACCACTTACCAGTTGAGATGAAGGTGCATGTACCAGGGATATGTCATCCTCACCAATGCATGCGATTTTTTTTTACATATTATTATTATTATTATATATATAGTATACGTACAACATCGTAAAACTAACTAGATCACATTTTGAGATTGTCACCCATGACTTACCAATTAGATCCAATTAGATCAATTAGGAACCAATTATATAACTCACTGTTCCTGACATCAAATGTCCATATATGTCCATCAAAAGCAAAACATACAGACACTTCCCGTCGTTTCATCCCCATCTGTTCATCATCACATCCCAGCCCGCCTATCAGACTCAAGGGATCCTGCAGCATCCATTTGAATTTCCCCACGGATGCGCACCCTTGGTGTTGTGGACCTTGAGACTGGCCCCTGGCTGCACCTTTTGTTTCGGATTGATTGCTGCTGAACAGGCTCTGGAACTTGTTCCTCTGAGGCATGCAGCACCACTTGTTGTCCCATCCTTTGTTCGGTACCAAGACTCGAGTTGCGAGAATTGTGTCTCTTGTGTTTTCTGTTGAACCATTAAACTTCATTAAACAGTGCCCAAATCAACTTCTGTTTGATGTTTCTACTAGCCGCTTCAATGGGAATTCTCATGACGGACCATGGGATTCCTAGCAACCAGCCAGAAACAAACCCTCGCTGCCCTGGCTTTGGAAACTGCTCGTGCCAAACTCGTCTGACTCAAAAGCCCCAAATTCCCCTAAGACCGCCTTGAAGCTTACGCGCAACCAAAGCCGGATCAAACATTGGGTTCCTGGTTCCGTGCAGCCTACACTCTACACAGCAACATCCAACTTCCACCCTGCACAGGGGAGGCGGCGCACCGCAGAGATTCCAGGAAGATTTCCCAGCAGGCCACAGCCCCAGTTCCTTGCTTGATCCAGGCTTGGATATATTAGTGATATATTTGGAACATTTTAGAACATTGTATCTGGTTGGTGGTATACCTACCCCTCTGAAAAATATGAAAGTCACTTGGGCTGATTATTCCCAATATATGGAACCATATGGAAAAATAAAAGCCATGTTCCAAACCACCAACCAGGTATTATCCAACGCTGCACCCGACATTGGCGAAAAAAAAATACACAGCCGCAGTATGATCCTTATAGATCCTGGATTAGCCAAGATGCGGATCTTCCTGACTGTCAAGGTCCTGGTCGATAAAAAACGCCAGTTTTCCGTGTGCAGAGGTGTAGAGTACAATAAATTAGCATAAATGATCAGCTACCAGTAAAAAAATGATAGATTGAACATATGAGACATATCATGGAGTAATTTTCCCTGCTGGATTTCCTTCTCAAGATATTCAGCACTTCAGCCAAGAAGCCACAACCCCCATTGATATCCCTACAAACTCTCCCGTCCTGCTGCTGTGCAGGTGGTACTGGCACTGGTGCGGGAGCAGGCACTGGTGCGGGAGCAGGTGCTGGTGCGGGAGCAGGCGCCGGTGCCGGAGCAGGAGTCACTTCCGGCAGGACTGGTGCAGGTGCTGGTGCTGGTGCTGGCGTCGGAGCTACCTGCGTTTGCTTCGGAGAGTTGGAAAGCTTGGTGCAACTGATGGTCCTTTCTTGTCTTTATGCTACTTCTAATTATGGATCAAGCAGAATACATGATCTCAACCATCTACAATTTTAGGACTGCTTTGAAAATGAAAGAGCTGGGTGGACTAAGGACCATGTCCGAGCGAACCAATGTTTCTTGGGGGGCCTTTTGAGCATGTCCAGCGCCTGGTTGACTTGCAGAGGTTTCTCTACAATCCTTACTTGGATGGCGTTCATTCTGGATTTGAATGAGCATCTTGGACAACCACAAAAAATATCAAACAATGACATCATCCAATCTGTCCGTGGCCACCTTCCAATCCCCAGAAAATAAGCGTACCTGGGGTGTGACGGATGACCTTAGATGTCAGGGAGGTTAAAAAACATGCGTATCAATACGAGCCGCCAAAACACACCCTGGTGGAATGTGCTGGGTCTGTTCATGATCTGTTCATGAACTCAGGACCATTTTAGGATATTTAGGGGTATCATGGGGTATCTAAACTAATTGAGGGAGGGGACTACTCACAACCTAAATATTATCCTCTCCTGGCGACATAGTTCGCATCTTGCGGCTGAACCCTCTCCGCAAAGCCCTGGTTTCAACATCATGTCCAGTATTGAATCTCTATGCTTCAACAGCGGAATGGAGCTCCGCAAATCTCTAACGAACAAGATCTATGCAACTCAATCAACTAATGAGCAAAAGGCAACTTCTTCAACCATGACCAAACATCTATAAACCTTGGACCAGGTCGTGATCGCCACTGGGGCACCTGACACTCCCCCTCTCTGCCAGGTGTTGTAGGGCGTATTTGACAAGCATTCCTCTGAGGTGCGGAGGTCAGGCGAAAAAATGGGCATGGCCAGAAAGGGAAGGCGATAGAGTTGCCAGAATAAAGTGCATTATATATAGTATAGTATATAATATTTACGTATATATAATATTAATGAATATTATATATCGTGGAGGGGAGAAAGATGAAGAAAGCATAGCATCATTGGAATCCCCATCAAGAATTGTTTAGAGTTGGAGTTCACAAAAGAAGACTTGCAAAAACAAGTAAAAGTAATTAGATGGTAAATGAACTGGATGAACGCATGTGTCAGATGTCCATGTAGGTTTGTTTCATGAGAGTTTCAAAAGTGTCCTTCCAGTGTTTTCCATCAACACCACTTCCCCTAAAAAAGCAAGCGATCGCTGCGATCGCGCACCGATTCGGTCAAGGAAGCCAAACGCCAGCAAGGTCCTGCGCTTTGCGCATGGTCTGAAAAAGGGGGCACCCAATGATCTCCAGGGTGATCACCATTTTCCAAATGACAATTTTCTGGATAAATCCGCCCACACCGCTTTGGCGGTGAAGGCGTGCTTATTGGGGGGCAACAGCAACACTAAATGCTCAATGACATTTGTTAATATAGCAGTCGCTATATCAGCTTTAGCTGGGGGGGGG
>Ga0126342_10002961_pt1 | contig 27416 bp, 32 predicted proteins | sample Cyp1metagenome_FD_92528 | JGI IMG/M metagenome (GOLD analysis project Ga0126342, IMG submission 92528) | Coral microbial communities from Lord Howe Island, Old Settlement Bay, Australia - Cyphastrea 1 metagenome | ecosystem: Host-associated > Invertebrates > Cnidaria > Coral ... | reverse complement strand
TATAATATAATATATAATATAATATTATATTATATTATATTATGTATATAACAATATAAAATGTAATATAATATAGTATAATAAAATAAAATATAATATAATGTAATATAATTTAATATAATATATTATAATATAATATAACACAGTATAATAAAATATAATATAATATGATATAATATAATAAAATACAATATAATAATATACATATATGTTATAGATTATTATAATGTTTATATATCATATAAGATAATGGCCTTGCCAATTCTTCCTTCTCCAGTTCTTTGCTGTCGGGATACAGCAGCAAACATGTACACATCCCTCGCACGCAATACCTTTATTACGCCTTTTTGGAGGCAATCAGCACGCGATGACCGGTTTCTCTCTGCGCTCAATTCTTGAACTTCCCCAGCAAAGTAAAACAAACACTGAACATGTCTAGTCTGCCGCCTCTGCTTATCACATCTTTTCCTGGGTCACTCTTCCGAAGCAAGGAGGCTCTATCATTGCATGTCCTATCCAAAATTCAAGGATTCTATATCTTCCTATTTGTCCACAACAGCCATCCTCTTGACCCACCCATCCCATTTGATAATCTCCAAGCCACAAACAAAGACACGCAAGGTGCACTATCGCACCTGGCTTGAGGCAGTTCTCAGAGGTGACCGTTTTTGGGGGATACCGAAAGAGTGCACCTACCAGTGAAACCACGCCTTAACAGGGAATCTCTCTCTCTCTCTATAGATAGATATCAAATATATATATATATTATAATAAAATATATATATATATATTATAATATTGGACTGTATTGGACTGACAAATATTGTCCGGGCTTCAACGTAGACATCTACCCTGCCTGCCTAATCATCGAATTTTCTATCCAGTTTAATGACCTTGCTGTGAACTGGACTACTGCATCCCAATTCACCATTTGAACATGCCATCCACCAACCCCCCGCCCACCAACCCTGCCACCAAGAAACTGTGCAGCTTGCTCTGGTTGACAAACCTTGGCTTTGGCTCTGAGGTAATTCTGCACCTCCACCATCTCAGTACCTGAGCACAGCTCGGTGAATGAGGATCCCCATCATCCACTGCAAGAAATTCCCATAATTGTATATATAATTGTCTAATTCTTGTAGTTGTTGTCTCATATCCTCACTTTTACTGCCTATCCGCTCTATCCCCCATGATTTGGGGCCTATTCTATAGCTACCCCTGCCAAGGTATTGCCAAGCGTCGGGTCAGGACACGATCCCAGGTGATGACTTCGGCAAGGGCCCAGTCGGAATGCTCCTTTCTGGGTCCATCGTTGATTCCAACCAAACTATGTCCACCAACTCCCACAAAGTTGGCAGCCCGCTGCACACCTGGGACATCTGCGAATGGGATGGGCTGGTATCAAGGGTCATCCAGCAAGGCCATGTATGAACTTTGCTCAGATTCAGGTATGGAATTGAATTAATTGTTTTCATCCTGAAACGTCATTCGCTAGAAAAATCCTTCGGCCACACTTTCGCGAAGTTCATGTTTAACTCTAGCAAGCATGCCTCAATCCACATTCTTATCATTCTTACTATCTTACTGGGACGCATTCAATCTGCCTGGAAATCGACTCTACAGTGGCATGAAAGACACTTGAATTTTCTCAACTGCTTTCAGGACACTTTCGGGAAACTGTTGGGAAACTTTCGGCGTTGTGTCAAAATCATTGAAAATTGATGAAAATTGCACCCTGGATCCCACTTAGAGGTGTAGTTGCAGATAACTACAGAATTTTATAGTCTCCACAACCATTCCACCCAGTCTCCGTAAGCTTCCCACAACACCAACCTGCCAGCAATTCTACACTAGACTGATGAACCATCAAAAAAACTTTCGCCATTTCCTTAGCCGAAAAAGAAGGCTTTAGCCAACTTAGAAACACAACTCTAGGGGCGTATGATGTTCAAACAACAATGAACCATCCTGATGTACAATCCCAGAAAGTAAACCTCAAGCTGATTCATCCTCTAATTCATCCTGATACCCGGAAGAGTAACAAGATGTAATGCTCGTTTTTCCAGGGTTCCCATGTTATTCAAGAGGTGACACAGCGCTGGGAAACCGGGCCATCCAAGAAGACGTAATCCTGCTGATTGGAGGCGCAAAGAGCCTCGGACTCAGACTTGGACGATGGAAATGTGATGGAATATAATTCATTGGCCAAAGCAAATCCCACCATTCCCTACCATCCTCACCCTGGTCGATAAGGATTCGCACAGAAAACCATCAACCAACCGAAAAGGTACCACACAAACCTAGAGCCAGCTGCTGCCAAAGCTGGTTCAGCCAGGAGGCTATCCAACTCCGAGTTCCATTCAGAGTTTCTTCGTTCCTGACCCACTTCCCTCCATAGAAGACGCTGCCCGCCATGCCGTTGGCATGGCCGTGCCACCACTCCCTGGGCGTGGCTAGTGCTGGAGAAAGCAGAATGAGATCTGAAAAATTGGGCAGGTCATTCTAGATGATGTTTCCTTCATATTTTTCAGGTGTCCAACGTTTCTATCTTTTTGGGGGTTGCTATACATGAGACTTGGCAACTGATCAATTGCGTGTATCCGACGTATTGTTTCCCCATTTGCAGCATTTGCAGTTTGCAAATATCTGCTGACCTCAGCGACAGGACCTAAGAAAAATTGTTTCGCCAACAAACATGTTCTCTTGGGGTGCATCTGCATCAGTCTCGAACCAATTCAACTCAAGTACCGTATGCCTGCAATTTGTCGACCCAGATCTCAGACTTGGAACCCCCAAATCCATCGTTTCAGCCCCAGCGGCTCTGCCCGGAGGATTTTTCCCTGTGCAATGCCCGTGTAGGCGCTCAGGGAGCAAATCCTGAAGGAAACACTGATGGTCAAACATGACAATCTGACCATATCTGGCCCACTTCCCCTAATTTTCCATATGATTTTCAAGGTGAGAAGCACACAAATAGTCTGCAAAAAAGGTCAAAAAAAAGGTAGATATCTAGCCTCACTCATTGAATCCAGAGATTAGCACCGTAAGACATCCCAGAACATCTACTCAATGTTCGCCAACCCATCAACTAATTACCCCAAAAAGATCTCCCAATTTCACATGCTGAGAGACGTGTAGGTGCTGGGGAGGATGTCGCCAAAGCCGAAGCTGGCTTGGCCTCGCGAGCTTAGAAGATCCCAAAAACTTAAGGCAGTCATCGCCTTCTCCTCTGTTTTGCTGGGTGTATGGATACTTGAGGAATCCAGCCATAATCTACATTGTCCACTGGTTCTGGGCAGACATAATCCACTCTGAACCACCATGACAAGAATCCCAGTGCCGCAACATGAACCCCGCAGGCCCATCAAGTGCTTCAAAGTGGCTGTCGCCATAGATGTGTTTCATCTCAGCCCCATAGTGCCGCATGCCGGAGCGCACAAGCCCGTTGTTCACTTCCGCCTTGCAGCACTCTGCTCTCGTCAGTCATGTTTCGAAGCTGTGCGGTTCACCTGCCCTGACTCCGCCCAGGTTTTCCGGCACCTTGAAGGATCCCACAGAGCTCTTCCAAGTTGGACCTGCGTCCTCGCTCCTGCAGCACTTCGCTGCAATTATCCAATTCCAAAAGCAGTTCTTTCAGTAGCTATGAACAAAAAAAGTGACAAGTGATAATGGTATTAAGGTACCCTCCGCTAATCTAGTATGGCAATGGAAAAATCCTCCATGTCTATCCATCTGCTTGATGGTTATCCCATCCGTGATTATATATATATATACACACATTATGTCATAATTATGTAATATCCATGTGTATATACATGATATTATTAATTATGTAATTAATATGTATGTTATTGTTTATATATAATATATCAAATAAACTGATCAAGAAATATGATCATTGTGGATCAAGATGGTATTACGATTATCACTGACGTCTGATCACCCAAATTCTCCTGAACCAGGCTGTTAGGCCCTCAGCCGCCACGGTACCCGAGGGCAGTAACGCGTCTCTGACCTCCTCCGTTTCTTCCTCCGCCTTTCACTGTGAAACTCGCCACATCATGGGTAAACTGTGGGGAAAAGCTGCTGCCTTTCTAGACATGTTCGAGAAAAAGCTGGCAAGTGTCAACAATCTCAATAGTGATAGTCTTAAGATGACCCCAAGATGTCTTAAGGCTGAAACAATCCACAAGAATGATGGAGACGTGAGAAGTCTGAAGGTTTTCGCAACTTCCCATTTGTTGATCCGCTGTATCTCTTGTTCTTGTTTTTTTTTGATCCTGATTTACGCATGTCGATGATATTGACTCGTTTCTTGAACAAGGAGTGATTGCCAGGGTAGTTTCTACATGTTTCTACTTCATGGTGATATCTCAAGACCCTGATGTTCAGGTCGCGGGATCGCAGGATAATTTCTCCCATAATCCGTTCAAAATAAATAGATCCAATACTAAACCGGGGTTCTAGGGGGGGGTATTTGATCTTGCGGGGGCAGAGATTACATATATATATATATGTAATTATATGTACATATACAAACATACACATACAACCACATATTATGCGCAGAAACAGCCCTTGAAGACCTGTAGATATCAAGAGGGGGGACTGCTGTCCGTGAATCAAAGGCCACCTCTGCTTGGAGCTCTTCCACCTCCATCTCTTCATCCTCAAAGAGCTCAAAGGTCACGGCCTCCGTTTAAACGCCGAGTTGGCAACTGATCGAACTGATGGCCTCCGAACGACTGTTTTTGGTTGATGTTGGTTGAATTCCCATTGTTTGGTGCTGAAGTGCCCACAACTTGGCGAGTCACGGCCTTGCCAGTCACGTTGTTGCCAGTCACGTTGGCTTCACAGCCAGTCACTGGGATGTAGTTGGCCTGCCCTGTCCGTGCCTGGCTGCGGGTCACGACTTCACACTTCACATCTGCAAACCTAGCAATGGACCCACAAACATGGTAAGGTTTTGTCTTGAAAAGTATCAAGTATCAACTATGAATCAAATATATTTGAATACCAGCGAATGTGTTCGGTCTATAACCGTCAGTCATAGCGCCATACCGACTTTGACGAAGAAACAATCTTCAACCCCACCCTTCCCAGCCTTCCCTTCAGAGCTGCAACTGCCTGGAAAGCCGGAGCCTGGCGTGGGATCGTTGTGGGACATAGAATCAAAAATATGGCCATGTGAATCCGGAATGTCTACAGATTTTGCAGTGGATGAATGGGGTGTCTTTATTTTGGATAAACCCATTTTGTGCAAAGTGAAAAATACATATTTTGAAGAAAAGAAAGCATACCAGGACTATGAATTATTCGAAGCCTTTCTCCTGTACATGCCAGGCTCAACGTTTTAGTGTCAAGGATGCTCGCAATCAACCCTGACAAAGTTAGAGTGATCGGAGTTGAACATCCAGAAGACCGTGCTCCATCCGTGGCGTACCATCAAAGCCACAGAAGTCCCAGGGATTGTTGTCTGCCAGTGCATCCTGCGGGGTCACTCCCGCCGTTGCACAGCTGCACAGCCGATGCAAAGAGAAAAAGTGAATGAATTCACATGTAAGAAAACACACAAAGTGAGAAACAACACACGTGCAACATCCGTGAGGCTGATCACTCCCCTTCTGAACTCCTGAAGATCGCTGTAGAGCTTGAAATCCACCAAGAAGATGTTGTCGGCAGCGGACTGAGCATCGCAAAACAAAGACTCCATTTGCGGTCCGTGGCTGACCAGGGACTTGGGACAACAGCCACAATGTCCGTGCTATTCCCAGCAGGAGCGGATTTATTGCAAAAATGAATGAAGTCGAAAACAGCGGCCCCGAAAGCAAACCCTGGTGTGGTTTGCCTGCCAGTCGCACGCAAGGGACTTGAAGGGCTCGTAGGTGTCGGTGCTGGTGAGGCGACGATAGAAGATGTGCCTTTGACATTCCACTTTGCATCACTTCGCCCAGGGACAGTTGGAGTTGGCACACCAAACAGCTGTTGCAAAATCACCAAATGCTGCGAAAACAAACATTGCAGCAAATGGAAAACCCACACATTGTGGCCCAAACTTCACACTCGAACGTTGCTTTGTGAGCACTTGCAGCGAGAAGTATAGAAAATAACATGTCAGTTCAAAGCAAATACACGTGACCAAATGGGTGGGCGATGAGTACATGTATGTAGCTTTTGGGCTTGAAAGGAGATTTCAAGGGCTACAGCTGCCATAATCAGGATTCCAAGCACCCGTCCCTCAGATGCGCCTGTGGCTCTTCCTACAACTCTGGCACGTCCGCAAGATGATATGATACCTGCAACACTAAGCAATGTGTGAATTCTCTGAAGTGTTGGCATCCATATCTGCGACAAGTATGGGCCACAGGTGGCCAGTCCAAACCTTAACTAACAGGCACCAGAGTCAGATGCCACTGAAAATCACAGTGAATATGCTGGCTTTGCCTGGAGCCTCTGAGGCATTGTGGATTCAAACTTTGTCCCAAACAGCTCAGCAGTTCCACACTCCAACTTTCCGAGGTAAGCTGAATCATGAAGTATACCCCTTATCCCATCCCATCCCTACTGGTTGGTAAATAGTTATTATCATGGTTTACACTTAACCTATCCCCAACAAACCAGCTACTACAACCCCCTAGTTCATAACCAACAACCTTCATTGGTCAGTGTGCTCAATCACCATAAAACTACAAGCACCATAAAAACCACCATAGAATCACCATAAAAAAAATATCGTTTCCCCACCTGCTCTGCTGGAAGCGTCGATTGAACTCGACCTCGCCCAGGCTGGTGATCTTTCCATCTTGATCCACTGAGAGGCCGAGCCTCGCGTGGCGAAGCTGGCCACTGAAATTCTCAGCTGAGGAATGTAAATAAGTACTGTAAATAATGATATTATCAATGATATTGTAGAATCATGGGAATGATAATTGTAGATAGCAATAAGTATGTGTTTTTTCACAAATAACTATGATAATTGTAGAACTATATACTAATGATGTTATAAACAAGTGTGTTCAGCATGGTGAAAGTAACTACAAATCACAAATTATAGTAGTGATACTGGTCCAACTAATTTCCAAGCAAAACGGAATGATATGGAACGCATCCTGTTGAGAAGTTATTGATGGAATCTACTATGGCTCTTGGTGCTGGGTCCCACTCCACAAGATGAAGAGCCCTTCACACATATCATCTATCAGCTGCTGCCTGAACTTCTGTGGAACAATGGGCAAGAAATTGTAGAAGCTCGCCGCACGACCACCTTAGCAAGACAGCACATGCAGCCAATGGAGTACCTTTCGAAAGTGAACTGTGAACTGAGCCGACTCGGGAGATCTCTCCGAGGTGTTTGGGCTTGCTTTCGTGCAGGCTGAGTTGAGAGAGAATACAACCCATGTATCTGTGTACAGTATGGTATGGAGTCAATTTTTGGGACCCTGCTCCCTTAAACACCCTGCAAATCACAGCCATGGCACCCACATCAGTGGTGCACTTGCCGTCAGAACTGCCTGATGCAACCCAGTTGGTTGAGAGTCCAATCTGAGCACCGCCCACATTGGATGCTTTGATTACTCCCCAATAATCCTAGATTCTGCGGCAGGCATCCCAGATCTGAAACCTGGCCAAACAGCCAACTCCTACCCCATCACCCCATTCTGCGTCATCGGATTCAGCCTGCATCTACTCCCGCATTCACTGGAATGCTGTTCCACTGCTCGCTTACCAAGCTGGTAGGGCCACATTCACCGGGGAAGCCCCTGGACGGCAGGAAGCAGGGATTGAAATGGAAGCAGGGAGCATCTTCAAAGGACTGCCGCTAGAAATCCGGGAAGAATCTTCTCAACACTCTGTGGAGTGTTCCTGATACATCCTGATTCCTCAAACCCATCGTCACCTCCGGCGAAAAAGCTTGGGACTTTGGGGGCAACAAGGCACCTTGAGCTGTTGTAGCTACAAACGGACCACTTCTTTGTATCCTGACGCCACAAATCTCCGCAGGGCCTTTTGGGGTTTCCCATTGGCTGCAGAGCAGCATATTTGCCGGTGGTTCCAACTATTTCCAACTCCAAAACCGCAGCTGTTGCAAATTTGACACTGGGGTTGCTCCGACTCACCACTCGACTCTCCAGCGACTCCCCAGGACCCCCCCGTCCCCGAAGGCATCGTTTAGATTGCTGAAGAGCTTGAAGGTCTTTGCCCTCCACATTCTTCGTATCTTCACCCCAAGAGCATGCCATCCTCAGCATTTGCTGATAGGCCTCTCTGTCTCGTTTGTTATCCCACAAAGATCTGCCTTCTGGAAAAGAAACACAAAGGGTTGACCACCAAAATCCATTCACAAACAGTCCGAGTGCACTTCTCTGCGATACTGATAGTCCGATAGTACAAACTCCGGTGGGGTGGGATTGTCTCAATGTATGATGTAACCACCCTCAAATCTACCTGCCTGGGACACGCCCCAACTGAGATTGATGCAGCGAAAAGTTATTTGTGTTTAAATCATATTGTTAAATCTTACTATAAACTAAAAATCAATCTAAATCATAATAATTCCATATAATTCCAGTCGCTTCAACATCACCTTCCACCATTGCTTCACAACAACAATCAGCAGCCGGCAAGAAATGGTTGTGCAGCCAAGAAGCGACTCATATGGAGAGAAACCACTCAGGGCTGTGTAGCGGCGATAAACGATTTCCTCGGTCATTGGAGGAAACCATAGGAAACCGCACGGTGGTGTTGAATTCAGTGGATCAAACCTAGGACCTAAGATCTTAACCTGGAATTTGACCAGGAAAGGGCTGTCGCCATTCCAAGCACCAAGCCCTGACCAGCCTATGACCTGCCAATTAGTCTGAGATTCTGTGTGAGTGGCTGCACAGGAGGGGCAAATTCTCTTCACCACCGGATATTTGTTGTAGGGCTCCACCAGGAGATCAAACTCCTCCAAAATATTCACGTCGGAATTGCAAAAAAAACAACTCACCATCTACCAATCTACCACCCCCTTTGACATTGTCCACACCTCCTTGGAGATGGTGGCCACATTATCAAGCTCGTTCTTTTCCAAGGTCTTCACAAACACAAAGCCGGGCTCCCAATGCAGCACATTGTCCAAGACCAGGCCCCCCACACCACGCATGTAGGCGGCATGGCAGGCAGTGGCTCCCAGCAGATTAAGGCGGGGTTCCTGGGGAGATTCTGGGGTTGACGATACTCTCAAAATCACAGAACAGTTGCTTACATGAGAAAAAATGGGAGAAAATCTTCTTGGAAGGAGCAACCAGCTATTTCTTTCCACGGAGGGACAGAACTAATAGGTGGGGATGCCACTCCACTGTGATCAAAGTTGATGACAAACCGAGGTGCTGTGGACACGTCCGGCTCTGTGGAGATATTCTTGAAGCCCACGGCCATGACATTCTGATTGCAGGCGATAAGATCCATTGCCTGTTCGACAAAGGGTCGCTACTCCTAAAGGCAATGATGAAATTGATTTCTGCATGATCTTCCAGTGATGTGTACAATCCACTCCCACTCTGTAGAGTTCAAGACCGCCTGCAGATTTCGATCCTTGAGTCTCAAGGAAAAAACGCCAAGGTTGCCATACCTGCAAGTCTTGAGGTCACTTTGAGCATCGTTCTGGGATGCCAATTCTGATCTTTTTGTGGGGAAAATTCACACGTGGCCATTTTAAAGTTTAGGAACCCGAACCTTCACACGGGGAACTTCAAAGTAAACAACTTTAGCTCGCTGTTTGAAAAACACAAGATGGAACAGCTGGGATAACCTTAAACCCAAACTGCACAAACAGCAAAGAAACACTGACGAGCTGAAACTAAATTGAGCAGGTCCGGTCTATATGATGTATTGAAAGACCACATGTTTCATGTCCATTGGGGATTATCAGCACCTGCCACTTGATGAAACCGGGAACTATACCCAGCACATCTCCAATGGCAATGGAAAACTAAAACCTCTCCTTTTCGCTGAGGCGCAGCTTGTAGTTCTTGCCCTTGATCTTGCAGGTGGCATTCTTGTCACTGATGAGTTTGATCTCTGTAATGCCAAAGGGCATCTTGGTTTCCATCTGGAAAACCCCTGGCGGCATGAAGGTGATGGCGCTGCTTCCACCATCCTTGTCGTAGGAGACGCCACCCAAAAAGACCTGCGCATGCAGCGGATTCCCCGAGACTTCCACCGTTGGTCCCACGTGTTTTGCCATTTCCCCAACAGTTGGGGACTTTCCCCATGGCAAAAAGAGAAAGGCAATGGCTTAGCCACACCTGATCTTCTAAGGCGGTGAACTTGCAGGAGGGTTCAGCTTCAGGACCACCTAGCAGCCAAACGTGGCATTTTTATGCTGCTTGGTAGATAGGAAATCCATGGAAATCCCATGTTTGGGTGACAATGATCCAATGAACCAGGTAAATCATAACCCCCTATAATGATCAACTAACCATGATGTATCAAGAAAAACAATGGTTTCATTAATTCTTTATGTCATATAAGATTTTCTGGATCGTCTAGGTGTGCCAATATGCGCAAACGGTGTACGGACATGTATACACACATATCATAGGTAGATAGGTTTATATATTGCATACATACGTCATACTATATTATACATATTATATATAATACGCATGTTCATTCACTTAGAATCCATGATAAGGAAGAATGAAACGTGCACAGTGAATTCGGGTGAAACAGACATCACAACTACAACATTGACAACTCTACAACGATTCTACAACGTATAAGCATGTATAATCCACAACTACCAAGACAGAAGTGTAGTAACGACCCAATGATCAACATGCAGGGAAGTTGACCACAAAATGTCTCGCAGCTTTCCCATCCCTTTCCAAACCTTTGCTCCATTCGGAATCCGAGGTGCTGAAGGCCTTCTTGCAAATCTTTCGATGATCTGCTGTTTGCCAGGAATCCAACTCTTCAAATCCCCGCATTGAGATAGAGTTGAAACGCACCTTGCCAGTTTCCAAGTCCTTGAAGCAACTCGAGGGAGATCCTGGTGACAAAAATTTCCGCAGCTTTGAGTGAGCAAATTCAAGCAAAGACCTGTAGAAAATATTACAAACTGTCCAAGAAATTCAGTGGATCCGACCCCAGAGTTCATAGTCTTCCAAAGTAGTTGGCCTCCCCCCGCAACTTCAGCCAGCTCATGGGTTAACCCTCCCATTGCGCTGCTAGGCTCAGTCCTTGGTTGTTTGGATCATTCTTCTCCCATTTGCTGGGCGGAGGAAGGCCCTGCATTCCAGCTTTAGCAGCGTCTTCACAATCCTTCGCTGACTCGATAGCGCGATACTGGTCAGGACACACGTTGCTGCCTGGACATCGCCGAAAAGCGATTCTCAGGTGGTGTCACTTAGGGCCGTGGAACATTAGTAGCAGCGCTTATCTACAGAAGCAGGTCTTGTCAAGAACAGGAAATAGGATCCTTTCGTGCTCCAATCACTTTCTAGAGTAGTCGTCATTTCAATTTGTCTTCAATCCATCTTCGGACCCGGAGTTTGCACCTTTGGGTGCCAACTTGTAGACGTCATCTTCACCCTTGCAGAAGCAAATTCGGGTGGCATCTGCAGGGGCTTCCAAATGGCAATTCAAAGGAGTCTTCGCATTGGCAGGGCTGCAAATGATGCCCTCGTCACCCATTCGAAAAGTGCCAGCTTTAGTGCCGTTCTGTGGATCCTGGCACAATCAGATCCAAGGCAAAACTACTAATTCGGCCTCAGCCATGTCCAACTTCCAAATACTTCCAGTCCTCAACTGTTGAGCATGTCTCTTCCAGTGCAGTCATGGCTACCTGCATTGTCACAACATGAGTGAGGCAAAGCTTGGCTCGCCTGAGACGACTTTTGAACATTTTGGATCGTTTTGAATACGTTTGGATACTTTTATATAGATACATTTGATGAATTTTGGATACAAATCATACAGAGATTTCCACGAGTATTGAGCATTGTCTGCAAGCACGTATCGCCCAGTAGGAGCTGTCACGCTATGAATCTGAGCTGGAATGCCTGCTTGACCAACGCCTTGTTTTCTATGTTCTTGCAAGGCACAGTCAGCAGGAAACTGGCTGCGTTCGGCATGCTCATGAAGTAGACTGAGTTTGATAAAGGTTCGGAAAATTTGGGTCTTTCAAGTGTGTCTGTGTGTGTGGAATCCTGTTGCCAGCCTTCATCTTTCCAGATGAGCTCAAGAGCGAGCTGTCAGTTGAACAAACCAAATCAGCAGCTGCGCAAGTCGCATTGCAGGTCTTGTACACCTCCGTGCTTTTGTACCATCCTGGCGCCAAGCTTGGAAATCTTGGAACATGTTCAAGAATTCTTGGAGGTGTTCTCTTCCACCCTATTTGTCCCAGAATGGATGGGTCTTTCTTGGTGCTACTATCAGGCCGCTAGAAACACGACTACAACAAGGATTGGCACCATGGCCACGGATCAAACTTGCAAATGATAAAAATGAAGCCGCGTTGCTGCAATTTTGACTCATACTGATACCCATGTCGTGGTTTGAAACCGGGTTCGAATGCCAAGTGCAACCCCACGGGTTTTTGTGTAAAATCTTTCTACAGCACAACAGCCTTGGGATAACCCCAAAATTGTAATCGTACGACCAGCCGCACCGCTCCTGGCACTGCATCTGCCGCCAGAAGCGAACTGGATGACGTCCCACGGATGGCATTCTTGGTCCACACGAAGTGGCGTTACGAAAAACGAACAGCTGCTTCTGTGATTGGTTACATCACCAACTGAAATGTCATGATCCAGTCGAAAGCCCATCTATGCTTCTATGCCCTCCAAAAATGTAAATGTCGACTCTCGTAATTTGCGAAGGGCTTTTCAGCAAGAGCGTTTTGTATTTGGAATGTGCGCTTTTGTTCCCAATCAGATAGGAAAAACCCAACTTCCTAGAAACCCATTCATCGTGTATCACATCTGCTCCAAGAGCTTTGATTTGATCTCCTCAATCGCCCAAATTTCCAAACGCCGAGCATCGTGGCTCTTCCAATTCACCGTGCTGGCTTCGTAGATATTGGAGGTGCCATCAGAGCATTCCTGCTTGATGCTGGTTGCATTCCCCTTTAAGCTGGTCACATGCCAGTCTCCCGCGCAGGAGCCGTAGATGGTCTTTGCTGCAGGTGCCACTGGGCTGCTGAACTTCTGATCTTCTCCACTCATAAACCTTGAGCAAACAAAGCATACAAAGCAAATAAAGCACAATGGATACCTTCTGAAAATGACCACTGATCATCACTGATCTATCCAAAGCTCCGAAATGCGATCCCGTTTTCCAGTGAATCAACACCGAAATGTGCTGTGCAAATCAAGCGAAGAACATCAGAAAATTGCTGGTCCCCATGGCCAAAATCCGCGCAAATCGGAATTGGCCTCCACGGCTCGGCATCAAAAAAATGGTATAATATTATATATTATACATACTATATATATATATGATATATGATGTGTATACATATATATATTATATGATGTGTATATATATACATATATATATATGGTGTATATATATATGGTGTATATATATATGATGTATGAATTCATCTTGCAATGATTATCCATGATTGCATTCTATGATATTGTATGGGATCATCTGCAGTGACACAATAGCAGTGGAGGCACTGGCATGTTGTATCAATGCAATGCTTTAACGTGTATCGAACAGCGCAAAATCTACTCTATGGTCTATGATCTTTTGCAGGTGGAATCGACATGATCAAATCTTCCCCTTAGCTACAAGTATGCATCTCCAATGGCCGAACCAAATACTGACAACAAGAGGCAAACTAAGTAGGCCGGCCATTAAATCTGCTCTCAAATGTACGGCCTGGCTTCAGGACTTGCAGGTTGCAAGCCCCTTAAACAAGTTCCAAGACAGCTTCCGTGTTGCACGCCTCGCACGTAGCCAGAGGTCCCATGGGCTAATTCCACATCCTTGAACTCAGTGCCGTTCACCCAAACACGTACCGTCAGGTTCCGATCAATCGCAAAGAAGGAGAGCGTCTGAGGGCCCTGGTGATTTCCCATCAGCACCTCAGTTGTAAAACTTCACCAAACATGGCTCTGTTTGAAGCGCTGCCTCTCTTCCTGTATACAGAATGAGCCATGTTTCCCCTTTGAAAGCTCACTTCTGCACAGTCCAAGTTGCAAAGGCCTTGCCCCGCAGCGAGGAATGAGCCCAGGGCGACAGCTCATCAGGTCCTTTTTCGCTCACAACTTGAAAGGAGTCGTCCAAAATCTTCACCGCGCCAAATGCCTCGCCTGATGCAGGGTAAGAACTTTTGTCCTTGGTGCCAGCGCCCCTGAAATCACTCAGGGATGCCAAAAGATGCCAGGGGGGATCAATTTGGGCATGGCCCAGCTTGAGGAAGTTTTGGTATGACAACTTGGATCAGTCCGCATTGCAGGTGTGGTGACCTCATGAATCATGCCATCTCAATCCATTTCCCAATTTCCCAGTAGGCTATCGAGGCTCCAAGGTCTTGAGCTCTCTCAATTTTGAAGCAGCTGACAAGATATGACAAGATACCCCCTGGCTGCCCCCAGGTATCCCCCCCAGTTTCACTAAAATCCTGCCAGCATTTTGCCCAGTGTCGCTGGGGTCTCCTCCATCAGCATTGTGTCTCCAGCCCTCAGGCGAAAGCTGCAGTTGCACTTGAACGCGACGTCCATTGCAGTTGCCATGCGGCGCAGTGATCTTGTAGTCCTTGCAAAGGGCCACGGCTGGAAATGGCCGTGGGTTCAACGGATTGTTCAATGGGCTGTTCAGTAGAGGGTCGTCCAACCCTGCGCAGTGCCGCACTTTGACCCTGTCAAGCCCATTTCCCGAAGCGTTGATCAACTTCAAACAGCATGTTTTCCTGCCCACCCCGCAGATCCCCCCCCTATCAGCATTGATGGCACCAGGTGCGGCTCCTCATTGACTCCCGCGGCAAGTTTGGACAGCAAATAGTTGGAGGCTTGCGTCATGTTTCCAGCATCCAGGACCTTGTTCCACACGATCACCTCCATAACAGCCCAGGAGGACACCTGGCATGCAGATCAATTTGGCAACCAAGTGCTTTCTCATTGTTGTGATAGTTTAAGTTGTTGTGGAAGAATATGGTCAGTTTTCAGTGTTGCTCTTTGTTGTTCTTGTGTTCTTTCACGCATGCGTACTATTTTTTGCGTATGTTCTATCAATTCGTTTGGCTTTCCCACCCTATGTATATATTAATATAATATACTATATATTATACTCTATACACATGCAACTCATATTATTAATATACGGAACAGTACTTGTGTCTGTGTGTCTACCTGTTTACCTGCTCACCTATCCAGGCCATACATGCAACCAGTGATATCGTTCTCCATCTGCTTTGCTCTTGCATCAGTACAGTTGATTCTTGTCCACATCAGAATCTTGCGAGTTCGTCTCTGCGACAGTAGAAACAATCAAATGTGCATAATGTGCCAGCAGGAAGCGTCACCAGCCAGCCTCCTTCCATTTGCTGCCATGGTTGATGACCAAGTTTTGCTTCACCTTGACATTTCCGCAATGTTTCTGGCTCACCTCCAAGCGAAGCAGTCGGATAAGCATGTCTTCATGATCTGGATCCCAAATTACGACATTTATAACGGTTATATAACGTGCATGGCAGGTCGATGATTTCATGGGACAAGCTTTAGGTACAGTGCATGATATGGTACTCCTGCAAGCCACCATCTCCCAAACTCGCTGTCAGCATTTCAGATGCGTGTGCCTTCTCTCCATTGACTAAGGCATCTGAATCATCACTGCTGGCACAAACAACGACCCAATCCTCACGGTCGAGATTATCCGGTGTTTCCTGCCACAGAGTCCAGACGCATCATAGTTGGCCATCAGCAGTGTGGAATCCCTTGGATATAGGGAACATTATGGAACTATGGGACTTAGCATCATGAGAAGTCAGACACTTTGACCCCAAAATTATTGTAGTGCCCGCCAAAACATGATAAATCATTCATGTCACTTGTAAGACACATTGGCCCCACAGTCTAGAGTCTAAAGACTCATTTCGTAAGCTGCTGTTTTTCCAAATCGCTTGGATCCAATGCAAATCCTTAGCCGTTAGAGTCCTGAGCAGCACACGAAACGCCTGTGTTCTTCTTGGATTGACCATGGAGCCAATTCTCTTGAGAACCCTGCAGAATGCGGCCATAGGGTTCTCCAGTGTAACGCGTCACGGAGCAAATGGTGTAGGTCTCAGCTAGAACCTGCCAGCAAGGAATAGATCTTGAGAATTGCCTGTTTAAGCCTTCCAGCATCAAAAACCATAGCTTACACAAGCCGCATTGATCACAAATTGGACTCAGACCCAAGACAGCACCGCTGCACAATCTGCATATGTTCAGGGGATGGTTGGCGCCTCCCCGAAGTCGAATCTCGTTTTCTCATCGCCGCGGAGGAACTTCACGTTCTGCTTGGCACCGTGACCCACCTCCAAAGATGCTTCGGCCTGGCGGCCCGAGTCCGTGCTGAAGTGATACAAAATCCATGGCAATTGCCTACAATATTCTATATTCTATACAATCAACTCAATTTTCTAGTTTGCTTTCTGATCCGACTAGGCTCAAGAGGTCTCAAGAGGCAACTTATTTCGGTAGACCCATCTCCAACACCTTCGTTCGATGTTCAACCTCCCATTTGCCGCCCGCCTTGTTACCCACCACCTTGCCCTCGTGCGATCCAACCACACTGGGCCATGGCATTGCAGCTTCTTCAGCCTTAAACCATGCTACACAGCCATCTAAGGTGATGGGCGCTGGCTCGTTGTACTGGTGTTCATAATCCTCCGCATCGTAGGGATCCACCTGGCACGGGCCGGGGCACTGTGGCGAGAGGGGCCGTGAAAATTTTATAAGATGTCGCTTCATTCTGCCCTTCCGACTGAACAATTTACTGTACATCAATTTACATAAATTTACAGCAAATATACCATACTTGGACCAGAATTGCAATACAATTGACCCACCACCGTCCAATGTTGGAAGCCTCAGCGTCCTTCAATCGTGCACTTGCGCCATCGCTCAGCTCAGCGGCTGCCGAGGCATCTGCCGATCGAACCAAGGCCACACAGCCCGTGCAGAAGAAAGGCAGCAACCACCACCTGGCCCAGTGGCCCAGTGCCATGTGGAGATCCCCCGTGGGACCCCAAAAGAATAGATCTACCGAATCAGGGGGACAACGGGGGGTAAACAGCGAAAATTCCACTGTGGGCCACTGATGCCACAAGTGTGGACATCTGTCAAACTGCTTTGCGACATGAAGAGATCTCCACGGAACTCAACCAATTTGTCGGGGTTTTCGAGCACTTGCACTCTGACTATGGAGAGCTTGGGCACCACTGGCATGCCATGCCTGACACAGGAAGGTCTCATCATCACCATCACGGTATTCCGATGCAAAGTACCTTAGACAGCAGAGAATAGTCACCAAACGATTTGGGATCACGTGTCCCAACAGACATCAGTTTGATCTGCAAGCACCACAGCTGCCTGTGGTATTCATCTTGCGGACCAGCAATGGTTGACCAGTCATAGTGTCGCAAAACCTATTGGAAGAAGCAGAAACAGGTCTGGACCGGTTCGGTAACATTTACCATCATTTACGCATAGATTGTCCGATGGACCATGGAGAGTTCAAAAAAACGGAAGACAGTCCATTGATCGGAACCAAGTAAGGAGAACTATCAAAAGGGATAAAACATCCTTCCCCTATGCTGCTCAGGTGCAAAGAAAATGTCACAAACAAAGGTGGCTGTAGCGCAGGTCACCTCGGTGTGTCAAGGGATCAAGATGGTCAAGGTAATCCATTCGTATTTTGTCCGCAATGCTTGTGGTTCATGGGCAACTCCCAAACACATTCACAAATGACATGGGTCATTAAATGTCCCCATTGAACATCACCCAACCATTAGGTATATGGTCTATAATGGCTACTATAAGGTGATGTCCAATATTCCTAAAATGGGACAGTTTCCAACCCCTGAATGATAAGGCAAATAAATCACAATGCTGTAAACTGCTGAAATGGGACAAGCTTTAGCAAGGGTTGACATGGATTGACCTATGAACTCCAAAGCCGTCTTGCAACATTCTGGAAGCGCGTCTTGTTTGATGCTTTTGCTTCTCTGCTCAGGACCGGGGAGGGTGCCGGAGTGGCCAAGTACGAAAGTTGAATGTGTTCCGAATCCCGACTAGAATCCTAGCCTAACACTCCTACAGTAACACCAACACCCAATGAAATGTTAACATGCCATGACAACATGCCGTGACCGTATGGGAAAGTTTTCTAGGAGTCTCTACTTCTGAGCCCCCTGGCGGTCATGGGGGCTCCGCAGGCCCGCGTCACACCCCACAAAGGTCTTGCGCGCCCCACGTGGCACACTTCTAAGCGCGCCACGATTGGCTTTGAGCCACCGACGGCAATTAAGCATGGATCAGCCCCTCCAAAGTGAAAAACATATGTAAAAAAAAAAAGAGCCGAGAAAACTCGAAGACCACATGGGCCCATGCATTGTTCCTTCCCAACCCCAAGGCAACCTCAAAAAGGCAACCAACAAAAACAACGTCAAAGTGAAGATCTGATCACCAAATTAACCACCTCATAACATCCCAGGTTTCAGCCGCTTCCAGCCTGTATGAGGCGGTCACGCTCTACCACAGAGGCCTCCACGAAACACCAGGTCTTCTCTCTGCCATCGACCTGGCACCTGCAGCTGAAGCGCCTACGTGCACATCACCCCAATGCAGCATAAATTGGCACCTGACTGCAGTGCAGTGGTGAGATTCCCATGCCTAGGAGGCGGCAAAAAGGATAATCTTGAAATCTGCTGATTGAAATTCCAGAAGTCCAAGCTATCTGTGCCATGGATAATTCTTGACTGGGGTCGAACCATTGGAAATTTGACATGACATACAGGCATACAGTATATTGTCGCCAGCAACATGAATCTTGCATACATGTATAGACTGATGAACAACTATGAACAACTATCATATGTGGCCAAGAACATCTCAAACTCAGCATCAACCTAGCAATTTCATTTTGTAGCTCGAAATATTCTCGCAATCCAACATCCAACACCAAGAAAAATGCCCATGTGCCAAGTTGACTTGGTGCATCCAGACCCAGCCATCACCAAAATCCCTGGGTCCACCGGGCTCCAACTCGGATTGAATCCGCGTTGGTGGCTGATGACCTCATCCTGCGATTTTTCTTGGGTGGCAACTCATTCCCAACTCACTGGGGTCGCAAGTGGATTATGCCCTTGCCAGCAATAAAAAAAACTGCACAGATAGTTTGGAACCAACTCCTTAACCTTTTTAGAGATGTGATGCTCTTCAGAAACGTCTCCTGCACAAAAGCAGCCCAGTTGACTCAACGGTGCCAGGGCTTCTGGTGCTCCCCCGCATCCGACCCCTTTCACGATCTACAGCAACCCGCCCGCCCCCAAACTCGCAGCAGTGTCGCCCGTTTTGCGCGCTATCTACGGTGCTAACACGGACCTCTGCATCTGCATCAGCTTCAAACGCCCTAGCACTACATCCACAAACGATGCCAGAAAGCCACAGCCCCCAAGCCAGTGTTCAAAGCCTGGCCCTCAACCACGATTTGAAGCAATTCCAGGGGTGAGCATCCTTTCTCGCGAGGAACTGCAAAAGTCTCTTCCAGTAGAGGAAGATCTGATTCTGGTGTTGCCTGCAAATGTCCAAAAATCAGTTCAAACCATTTATCTCACAGGGGTCACGCTAAGAATCCAGATATACAAATATTAGCTGAAGATAAAAGTAAATAATATATACTATTGGGACTGTAGATAATATATACCCAAAAGAAAGTTTCAACCTTCTCAAATCGTAGCTACTGGTCTTCCACATTCACATGAAGACCACGTCTTTCTGCGCCGCATGCCCACTGGACGAGAGCATAAACATGCGGGAGTCATGGGATGGCACACCCTTGGCCACAAAAGTTCCATCATGCTCACCGAGATCAGAATGAACCTTGGCTGCTCTGTTGGATGCTAAGCCCACGATTTCGTGGCAAAGCTGTTTTGTGTTTTTTTTTTCCAGGAAGAGTATGAGAAAAGTGGCAAAAATGTCGCAAGGCATCTGCCTGCCCTCCTGATGTTTGAACCTTTACCACATTTTGCTGAAATCTGAAATGGAGCTGATGGTGTGGCACACCTCCTCCTGACCCACACAACACCTGGATAACCTCAACGCCGCTTCCACCCTGTGCGCCAAGCCACATACAAGCACCGCACCTTGCACTTCTGGCAGGAGAGGCCCGGGACATCGGAAAAGGTCAAAGTCAAATCTTGTGCCTGAGGTTCGGGGCAGAGTGAGGCTGCTGGAACAAGCACTGGGTTGATTGAAGGGAGGCTTTAGAGGAAACCAGTATAGTTCTCAATGCAATAACATTAAGATATCAAATCAATTCAAATCATATCTACTCAATGTAGGGGGTCCTAGAAGTTTCCCCTGAAACTAACTCTTGGAGATACATCGTGACAAAGGAGCATCCTTGCCCCTTGGCACCTTGGAGTCATGATTCATCAACAAAACGACAATCTTTCCTCCGCCCATCGGTTTGTAGAAGAACTGCCAGCTTGGCACCTGAAAAATCCGGAAGGCGGATGAAGGCAGTCATCCTACTGGGTCCTCTGAAATGCAACAGTCTGATAAAGTCCATATCTTTTTCTCAACATCCTGTAAATCTCAAGCATTCAATTCCTTTTCCCTTGGCCGATACCTGTAGGTTGACTTGCCAAACCAACCTCCTTCACGTGAACATGTTCAAAATGCTGGCTCCACACCACCCCATTTGCCCACGACTGAACCTGGCTGTTGTGAGGGATGATCGCCCCCTTCATCTCCATGTTAAAGTCAGTGAGCTGGACATAAGAATCCGCTTGCTTGAAAGGACTCCCACTATGACCTGCCCATGCCTGGTTCACTGCAATGATTTCCTGAGCTGTGAGCTGTCCAATCAACCCAGGGAGATGTTCTGTGTGTTCCATTTCAAAATCCTGAAATCATTCAGCACCATTGAGCACATGATAGCAGCTGAAAGCGGGCCAGGGTGGCTCGGAGAGCCCCGGCCCGCCCCGGCCCACCTTGTTGGAGATGATCTCCCACACCGCGTCCATCACGGTGTCGTTGTTCACATCCAGCGACAAGGTCAGTGGCGAGGAGACGATGGCCCAGGCGCTGAAGTGGGAACGCGCTTCGAAGAAGGTCAAACCTGGTGGCTAAGCCAAAGCTGGTGAAAGAAAGATCGGGAATGGGTGAAAATAGATGAAAATCAGATGAAAATGACATAAAATGACCATTTTACAAACTTCTATCAACTTCTATCTAAATTTGGGGGGTTACGATGAAAAGCACCCAAGGGACTGGTATGGTATAAACGTATAAATCAATGGTTTCAAAAAAGTTGGCTGGTATAAACCCACTTGATGACCACGCCCATGGATTGTTGGATTGGTTGGTTCTGACCAAACCTGGTGGGTACAAGTGGCCACACCGATGGATCACCCAATAAAATCAGGCACTCCGTATTGGCCGATGCATTAAGCAACGGATGTATGGCACCGTAATGGGGACACCACTTGGGTCACCAGAAATTTTCGCGGCACCATGGATGGCATCATCGTTGGTCCATCATTCTCAGCATTCACATCATTCACCAGGAATTTTTACATCACTTGTACATGATTCATATCACCAGTACCACATAGTACCACTAGATCTCAACATGATTCCTGGATGTTGGATATTGTTCGTGCCTGGATCGCCGGCGCCACCAGGGCCATGTTGGCAACCCACCTGCGGAGACACACAAAAATCTTCCTGGATTTTTCAGGCATGATGTTTTGTCAACATACACAGAGATTGGGGGGTCTGAAAAAATTGAAAAATCGGTTGACACTTCATAGAGATTCATGTTCATGGGGAACAACAAACTTCAGACTTTTCCACCCAGCACATATGCCACATCGCTCCGCCAGTGCACCTCCAACATGTCTGGATAGGCCCAACAGCCAGGCTTCGACAAGTTCTTCTGTGCCCATTCGACGGTGGTCAACAGGTTGCCCACAATGCTACCATAGGAGGCCCGCACGTCTCCAGAGGTCCTGATCATCACTGATTGCAAACGGCAGAAACGCATCTCTCCATATCTCTCCATATCTCTCTACAGTTAAGTGGATTTTTTCAGGTCGGATGGAGTCGGATCAAAAACAGACTTTCCGATCTTTGAGACCCCTTGACTTAGAGAAGAACCCGCGATTTCTTGTCGCCCATTCTTGATGCCCATCACCCGCACTTGGCCTGAAGAAATTCCAGGGGCACCAAGTGGCATTGGGCACAGTGCCGCCCCAATGACAGTTCTCAATCATGATGGGTCGGCCCGTCTTGTTGAATAGGTCTGCCCATTTGTCCAAATCCTGGTGGGACTGTGAAAACCATGTCATGGCATCTCGTATCCCGGTGACCGGGAAATCTCACGTCTGGTGAATCATTGCGGATCATTACGAATCATTGCGGATCAGATAGGCAAAGTACCAAAGAAACTCAAAATATCTCAGACTCGATCTGTTTGAAAATAGGCTAATTATCAAACCCCACTGGTTCATCATCATTTTACCGTCATTTTCCCTGCAATGGCCATTTGATGTGCAGCACCTGCTGCTGGCCACAGCCGTCCAACTTCACAGCATCGAAGCCGAAGACAGTCAGTGCTGCTACGTCACTTTGATACCTGGGGAAGGCTCTGGGGATCATGATTTTTCCGTAATGGTGCATTATCTGGGGATCATTATTATCTGCTCTGGGGATACTATACTTTGATACCTGGGGATCATTAGTATCTGCTCTGGTATCTCGTTTCATGGCTATTTCGGGGCATCCACAAGGTTTTTTTTGCTGTTTTTGGACAAAGTCTGGTGCGGGGACGGTCAAGGGGAACTATGGGCTGGTGATCTGCACAAGAAACAATGTAGACAGGGAAAATGGATGTGAAAAAAATTAGATGATGGACATTATACATGAATCCCTCCAAAACAACCACGACATGCAAAATGCCTCGTATCCATCATCCATGTTGCATTCTGGCCGCGGTTTGGATGGTTTTCACATTGTTGCAGGGCTACCCCCCCCAGCTTTGACGAGCTGCATGGAATCGGTGGCTGCCTGCTCTGAGCAGATGCAGTTGTTCAGGTACCACCCAGAGGTCAAGTTCAACCTGGTTGCGCGGAACCCGATGATATCCAAACAGAAAGCCTACAAGGAGATCGTGCCGCCACATCTGGCATCTTGGGTTGCTTCTGATATGTCACGCTTTGTGAAAGCAAAACACAATGGGGTTAGTTGGTAAACTGTTTTCAAATGACAAGCATCTGTTGCAAAATTATTGCAAACGCAAAGAAAAAACATCTGCTGCGAGACCAGGAGCTGGTGGGCATGTGACGTCATTGTGATCATATCAGGGAAGCGCTCCCTGTTGATAATTGGAATGCCAGCATCATCATGGTAGTGATACTGGTGCCCACCCTTGCAATCCTGCCAATTATCATCCAATCCCACATCACAAAAGCCCAGGTCGCACAGGGAGGTGGGAACTCCATCCACTTTACGCTTCTTGGACACCATTCCATCCATGATGCGTTGCATCAAAGATTGATTCCTAGTTGGACGTTGAGCCATCCCCTGACAAATCGGAGTTTTGGGGGATCCCATTCTTTGAGAAGATGAACAAAATACTTGAAAGCGCCAGCTACATATATTGGTTATATGATATTGATTCATATTGAATTGTTTGAATATCATTCAATGCTGTCCTTCATCCTAAAACATATGTAAAGGTGTGTGTTTGTGTGTTTGTAGTAAATTCGATGTAATTCCACCCAGATTCACATTTGCTCCATACAAATTCCACGATCGCCATCCCATAGGTGGAGCCCGTCCCAGGCCATTGTCAATCGCACCGACCACGGCAAGGAAGGCGCACAGCAACAGCTGCAGCGCCATCGGAAAAGGAAGGACGTCTCCCTGGAAAAACACCAGAAATTGGGAAAAGGAGGCAAAACTCTCCTCAAGATTTGAGCCAATGCCTCACATTTGAAGTGTTCTGAAGCTCAGCTTCATTTCGGAAGTCCCAAGGGGCCAATGGAAGGTGGCGGATCAGCAACGCTGCGCAACCGCGCAACTCCTGGAAGTGCTGTTCGAGGCTTCCATCGTCCGTATCTTCAACCTGCACAGCTGCCCAGCTTCGCCCAGTGCTGGACAGTCTGCATCTTGCTTTCGGATGTTGACGTTGCCCCAGATTGGAAACATTTAGAAAATTGGAAATTACAAAAAAGACACCTGGAGATCCTGAAAGGACTGTTCCGCAAACGCGGAAAAGCACTTTTGGACTCACTAGAGACTTACACCATTAGTTGAATGGACTTCGCTTGCCTTGTTCCCCCCGGCTGTCATCCTGTACATCTAGGGGATTCTGGGGGTTCAAACTGAACGAACGAGTTCCTTTAATGAGTTGGAAATCACGTTTCATGAAACTCAAGTCGCCCAATGTCAAATGGTGTGTCAATTTCGGGAGAGAAGTGTAGCGATTGTGAGAAGAAATTGTGAGATGAAAACAACAAATGACTTTATGACAGCGTTTTCCAGACCTGCAAGCAACCTTCTTCCCATCCTGCCTTCAAGGAGAGAGCTTGGAGAGGACGATTCAAATGCAAAGTGGTCGTAGACTTATTCCTTTCCATACAACAGAAAGTTTCAGCCAACTCATGGCGGCCCCAATCATTTCAAAGCTTGAGACTGTGGAGATAGAGGCTGGGGAACCCCACCCCTCAGGTTGAAAAAAGACTCGGGCAACCTGGCGATCCCAACGAGTGACATACCCAACTGGCTAGGAAAAAATCAGATGTAAACAAGAACTGGCGAGTTTTTTTTGTTGGTATGCCGCTTATCTTGGAGAACACGCACACGGTAGATCAAACCCGTAATCAAAGACTTGGCCTTGCCACTGTCTGAGATGAGTTTCTATCTCCAAATGTCAAATGAATCGCTGCCTACCTATCTAAAACCGCACGCCGTCTGTGTTTCATATTCCCACCAAAAGGAGCACATTGCATCTGCATTTCACTGGCCGACCCACTAAAGAGCAAATGAGACATTGAAACCGACCTCCCACAGGCACAGTCTCGATATTCCCGCCCTGCCTTTGTGTGTGGCTTGTGACACAAAGTCTTTGCAACTCTCAACTACGTAGTTTCTGGCCCCAGATCAGTCAATGCATGAGAATTGTGGCAGTTGCTGCTTTCATCAACCAATCTAGATTTCGGTCACTCTTGTGCGCTGAAGTTTAGCAGGGTTCAACTACTTATTGAGCCTTCCAGGGACCACTTCCCCTTCCATTTCCAGCTCGGCTGCCGCTGGGAAAATATCAAACCATCAAACCACTATTGCGAAGGCAAAGGGACTCCGAAGTGTTTTACTCAGCTAAAATCCATGGTCAAATCCATGGTTTCGATTGCTGCTGAGGTGCTTTTGGAATAACCTTTTTGAGGTCAGAGCATCTGGAGCAGAATCCACCTCAATATTCGTTTGGACGTCAAAGTTGGAACCCCACAAGGTCAAAAATACCATCAATCGAAGTAACAAACAATAAAACCTGACCGCTTACCAAACAAAGGTGAGTTGCCACATTTCGTTTATTTCACCGTTTGTGCATTCATCGGGGCATCATGTTTGCCGTTTTGCCGTTTTCCGTTTTTTTATCTCTTTTCTCGCATTTTTCCCACTGCACCTTTGTTTACAAAGTGGGAATAGTTTTGGCGGCGCTATATGACTAGTTTGTCAAGGTTTGTCAACATGAAGAAATTTGTGCAAAACACTAGTGAAATCGGTGATCACCCGCAATCAACTGGGAAGCATGGGCGAACAAACCGAAGATTTTCATGGTCAGCCCATTGTGCCAAGGCGCCAAACGAAGCACTCGTGAATTTGCCATGATCTGCAGACCATCGGCATGGGCCCACGACAAAAACTTGGCAGTTTCCACACTGCTAAATGTTTGGCTAGTTAATGAAGGCCCAAAAATGCAGGGGCATGAAACACCATGCAAAAATGTGGCAAGTATATGTGATTTAAATGTGGCAAGTAGTTCACACATTCCATGGGCCAATGGCTCGGGCGAAAGGGAAAACCACCAAGCTGTTGCACGCTGCTATGCACTTGCCACTCCATGGTCCTGAAAAAGGATCTGATGAGTTTCTGCCTTTGGCTAGGAGATACTCTAAAATTGACAGAGTTTCTGGTGGTTTATGCTCTCCTTGAAGGTTTTGTCGCCTCTAAGTGCTCAGAGCGCGGTAATTTTTTCAAACGCCTCTATGTTTCGACAGCGTCAGGAAGTGATGGCCACCGTTCCTCGCAGGCTGAAGTTGATGGCAAAATCCTAGCATTTCGCGTGGGCCTAATGAAGTATGTAAGCCTACGACAAGAGACTTGCTTGGAACACACAACCCACTGACAAAGCAATGTTCCTAGGCTCCTCGGTGTCTCCGGCGGATCACTGCCATCTCAGCGCAATGGGGAGTCCGTGTAGTCGAAGCTTGTGTCGCTGCCGTAACCTAACAAAGGGTTGCCGTCAGCTGTGGTGGGGTGCATATGCACCCCTCAATCTGCGCGTTGTTTGCCACGCAAACGTTTTCTGGGCGGTGGTGGTTCTGGTGAATAAGAAGGTGCAGGAGCACCAGGGCATATTTTTATCATCCACTTTTTCTGAAAAGCAGCGCGCTGTTTTGAGACACTGAAAGAAGGGTTGCAGAGTGCACAGTGGTTTGTGCGTGTCATCCTTGCTACATGCAGGGGTCGTGCTACTTACCTAAACAACTGACACCCCGCCTCAGCTGAGACTTGCAGCCATTGTTGCTGCTAGGTCAGCTGCTAGCAGTTGGATGGCACTTTGGCCAAATCTCACTTAGCTAGTCCCCGGCTCTCATTGGTTCTTCTTCCGGTTGAAGTTCTCTTAAGTCCTCAGTGGTTTCTTCTTCCTCGTACCGAGGTGCTGCCACTGCAGGACCTGTGGGACTGACCAGTGGGCCATGGTCCCTTTCATACGCCAGGATGCTTCGGTATTCTTGCATCCACTGGGCGTTGTCTCCAAACGCTTCTTCCTCAGGATTCCAGCCTGAACCTTGGTCGCTCGGTTCACTGATTCCTTCCTCAGGTTCTTCTTGAACTGAGAGCTCAATCCCTCTCTCTTGTGCTTGTCTGATGATGCTCTCACGTAGTCCCGGTACATCAGTTTGGACTACCATGACTGGTCCT
>Ga0126342_10002960_pt1 | contig 27421 bp, 29 predicted proteins | sample Cyp1metagenome_FD_92528 | JGI IMG/M metagenome (GOLD analysis project Ga0126342, IMG submission 92528) | Coral microbial communities from Lord Howe Island, Old Settlement Bay, Australia - Cyphastrea 1 metagenome | ecosystem: Host-associated > Invertebrates > Cnidaria > Coral ... | reverse complement strand
ATATATTATATATTATATATTATATATTATATATTATACATATAAAATATGTGTATTATATAGATTAGATATGAGATATTAGGTGCCAATTTTTTTTATATTGAATGAAACATGGTATATTATATTTTGTATATTATATGTTGAATCTATATATCATAATTATATAGTGTCTATTACATTGAAATACAATATATTTTATATAAAATATATTTTTATATAAATATATATTATTAGAAATATACCATAAAGATACTATATATATATGTATATTATGATTATTTACAAAGACAAAAACGATGGGGAAAAAAACGGTAATTTACCCTAAACGGACGGCTTTAGATCCCAAAAATGACTAGCCTTGTATTCCATTCCTTATTTTTGATCTTTACCCCTGCTGACCACAGATGTCCAACTCTTGGAATGTCAAGAGGCATTCTCCGATGCCTTAATTGCAGCTGTTGCTGTTTGCAGGAGGTACGAGCCACCTCAGCATGTACTGCGACCCATAGATATCCGGGCCAAGCACAGATTCTCATCAACACGACCCCAACTTTAATGGTGGATTCGTGGGCAGGCCAATGGGGATGGTGAAGACTTTGACGGCTCTGGTGATGGACTGGGGGATCGGACCCTCCTCGATAGGCCATGGAGGGCTCGATGCACATGTGCCCACCAAAATAACCAGCCTCAAACAAGGCGTCTTAGATGCCTAACAAATTGCCCAAAAAAACAAACAGTCAGGAACAATTCTTGCCAAAAAAACGTGCATGAATGAATCTGAACAAATTACCTGTAAGCAACATCCCACAACCACCCGTTGCGGACCTGAAGAAAAACATCATGGACTTCGGTATGCAGGTTGCCGATCTCAAAGAGCAAGACCTCAAGGTAGTGCTTTTCAACGGGACACAACCAATGGTGTAGGTGGCCAAATCATCCCAGTTTCAAATTGAGAAAACAAGCACCGATCACAGCTCTTGCAGGAGTGGTGAACATCGATTTCTGGCCTTTATAGCTCTATATATATATATACATACTATAGAAGAATACGGCATAGGTTCGGATAATCATTCTGAAGAGGAGAGCAGGATCCGATGCATCCGAGTTTCAGTGGAAAAAGAGTGGTGAGCAAGGATTTTCGCAACACCAATCTTGAGCCCAGAGTCACGGAGAAGATTTCACGATCTAAAGAATCTGCTTCTGGGTTTGTGGAACTCTTGCGCATATATATATATATATGTGTGTGTATACGTGTAATTATGTGTATATATATATGTGTGTGTGTGACATATAATTATATATATATCACATAATTTATATAGCATATATATATGTATCAAATAACATATATATATATATATGCGCATGTAATATATTTATTTTTCGGCTAGAATTGAAAACGTGTCTGGCTGAGTCTGGCCTTCAAAGGGTAGAAAGGAAAATCGATGGCCCTGAAGTAGTGAGCTTGGGTATCTAAAAAATATTCACTACGTCAGGAGTGAAACAAACTCCTGACTCATAAAATTCATTGCCTTGTCGTCGCACCCAAACAACCAGGTTCTGCAAACAGCTCCTCTCCTCAATATTGAATTTTAATTCATCGATTTTCCTCGGAAGCAGAATGCTTCTGGATTATCTTGCATGAGTAGAAAGGAAAGAATACTTTAAAAGTCGCTTCTGCATCCCTGCTAATTCGCGCAAGGCACAAGTGAGTGAAACTGATTCAATAACACATTGTCTCTTTCGAATGGTTGCAAGATCTTTGAAGTTTCCCAGTGGCCAGCTCTTGGCCATTCCATACAATACAAAGGCAGCCAGGCATCTCAATCATGTCTGCTTCCATCTCCGACTTGGCATTCACACTTTGTTCAATGCCTTGGCTCTACAGCTACCAGTACTCCGAGTCCAATGACAGAAAATGGTGCTACTCAAACGCAGTGTGCAAATGGTGGTTAAAAACAAACCTCACGCAAAAAAAGACGAGTTCCAAGATCGCACAACGCCAGACCACAAGTCAGACAAGTCAAGAAGTCAGGAAAAGGTGGCTGTCGCAGGTGCCATGAATGCCATGACTGAAGGTGTTTCAAGTTTACTGCGTTTCGCCAGGAGAAACTCCCGCAGATACACCAAATCGCAAGTAAGATGCACTCTGAGAGCTCCTCCAGACGAGTCGAGCAAAGAACCCCTGGTGCTCAGGGTACCCCATGTTCAGACATGCCCATATCGTCTTGGTGACCCAATATATACCCAAGAAAACAATACTTTGAAAATTGTTATTCTGGGGTAATACCCAATTTTCAGACACAACCATGTGAAACACCTCATCAGGAGCCTAAATCAAATATCTCAAAAGAAACTGATGATCTGAAGTCTGAAGGCATCAAAAATGATGTGTGATTTATCTTGAGGTCTATGCATCTTTGAAAGTTGAAAGGGATCCTGTCACGGATTCTGCATCTCCATACATCTTTTCACCATTTCCTGTCCTCCACCGTTTCGATCTTGCCTTGCTTGGCCTCGTGTCTGCAGCAAACAAAAATCCACCGAGCCCAGGCAGCCCATGCGCTGACTGCCGAGTTGCTGCCAGTAAAGTGGCACGTAACCGCATCAAATCACAAAGGTGATCCAGCTGCTTTCTACAGTCTGGCCTAAAGTCAGATCACCAGCAATAGCAACTCATGATAGGAATAGCTCAAGATGCAACGCGAAAAAAAAAACAAATATCCCTCCGTTAATTTGGGCAAGTGCACATATGCTGGCTGCATGAAAGTCCGGTTGCCTCAAGTTCATCTCTCCCTCCTTGATGTTATTCACGACATCTACCAGAAGTTGCTCGTCCTCACTGGGCAATGCTTCCACGCGTACATGGCTCAACCATGCAAACTTTTCTTGGCCATGGACAGCTCGCCGGAAGAGGGCTTTAAGTTGACTGAATCGGCGGATATATATTTTGTTCCGCAGCGATATGCAGTTCATGTCGAACTACACGTCAGCAGCAGCTTCCCGTCAGCCAAATGGAGAAACAAGATGAAAAAAGAGAAAAAGAGAAAAGAACAGGAGAATCTGTGGCTGCAGGATAAGCTACGAACCAGCACCTATAACACGGGACCCGACGATTTTGTGTAGGTGGACCCCCAAAACCAACGAAACGACGTAGAAACAATAATCACAAACGAGAAATAAATTGAAGGAGATCGGTCCTGTGACGCACAGCAGGGTTCGTGACCACTTGTCTCTCGCTCTGGAGAGTAGAACTAGAAAATGGAGAAAGTAACAACGATGGAGTGACCGTGGTCTCCCGGCACGCCTCTGGCGGCCCCTGCGAGCTTTAGCTGCAAGGTAATGGAGTTGATGTGGCTAGAAAAAAAAAATTGTCTTGGCCCCTAAAATTGAAGCGCAGAGAACTTAATAAAAATTCGCCACTTGTGGTGTGGCATGGTGTGGTCGGAGCTGATGATAACAGCTTCCTGGTAGTAGTTACCTCCAGGCAAAAATGTCCTTGTAACAAATTTCCTTGTATAAACAGGGACATTCAGTCTCGCAAGAACAGGAAATGGAAATTGCCGCGGCCCTTTCAGTACAGAATGACGATGAGTGTACATTCCAGCAAAAGAAAAGAGTGAAAAGTAGGACTTGATGTGGAAGACCTCCCCCTTTGTCTTCATCTTGGTGTGAAATACGAAAAATCCAGAAAAATGTGCGTGGAGAAAATGTCGATGAAGTAGAAAACTGGCTGGAATTGCAAGCAGGAGAAAAATGCAACCGAATCGAGACACAACGAGGCCAAGTAAGAGATGGTTGAATTGGCACTGGTTCCAGCAAACTCGGAGGATGAGATGTACAAGAGACTGTGCAAGGCTTCCCCCACAGCCTTGAGGAAGGAGTTGAATACGACAAATCCAGAAAATAGTGATTGGAGACAATGTCGATGTAGAAAAATGTAGCCAGAACAACCTGGTATATAGTGCAAAAGCGGTCGCCAAAAGGTTGTCCAAGTAGAAGATGGATGCTGCTTGAATTGTAAGCGAGGCTGACATGGCAGAGAAAGAATCCTGATTGGATATTCCTGAAAATACAGGGGCTTGCGAACGGAGGCTAGCTAAAGCTTGTGCCCGTGCCTGGCGGATATATATAATATATATATATAATATATATATATGTGTGTATATATATATATATCTATATGTATCTATGTATATATATAATATATGTGTGTGTGTGTGTGCATGTATATATATATATATAAATAGATATATAGATGTGTGTGTGTGTATGTATGTATGTATTTATGTATGTATGTATGCATGCATGCATGTATGTATGTATATATGTGTGTACTGTATGTATGTACTGTATGTATGTATGTATGTATGCATGCATGCATGCATGCATGGATGGATGGATGGATGGATGGATGGATGGATGGATGGATGTATGTGTGTGTATGTATGTATGGATGGATGGATGGATGCATGGATGCACGGATGCATGGATGCATGGATGCATGGATGCATGGATGCATGGATGCATGGATGCATGGATGCATGGATGCATGGATGGATGGATGGATGGATGGATGTAGGTAGATAGGTAGTCAGGTAGTCAGGTAGTCAGGTAGGCATGCATGCATGCATGCATAACGATATATAAGAACAACTGGAGGTCCACCTGACTCTTGGTCATCTGATTTCCAGTACTAGCACATATCAATAGATTCTGAATCTATATAATCAGCCTTTGTTTCGCTGAATGACGATCCGATCAACACAGGCCCAATTGAGATCATCGCCTGGGTGTCGAAATCCTCTAAGAGCATCACGAGGTGAAGGATCAGAGGCCATTTCTGTGCAGGAAATGGCTTCAACCTCGACATCACCTGGTCACTCGTTGTTGGGGAAACCAGCACCGCAGGGGTCAGAATGAGTAGCTGGGCTGGTGGGCTAGTGGTTACAACATTACAACCTATCCCAGACGATCATCATCAGTTGCAAAGTGACACGGGAGCCGTTCATCTGGCACCTCATCTATGGTGCAAAGCCACTGCTCCCAGGGGTCGAACATGGCATGGTGGCACGCTTTCTCCAGCACCTTTTAGCGGGAGGTTGGAACTCACAGGTCAACACATTGAGGTCCCAAAATGTCTGAAGTCCACCTACCAAGCCCACCTGCTGAAGCGTCTTCTTCTTCAAGAAATCATCAACCACACCTCGCAGATTGTTTCACCAGCAGAAAATATGGCAGTTCACATCCATCTGCCCTGAACAAGGAAAACAAACAACTTTCTACTAAGCCCATCTGACGCCTTTGATGTCTGTGACCATCATTTCCGGCCAAACCGGCGGCGGCCAAACCGGCGGCGGCCAAACCTCCATGGCTCTTAGCTCCTGCCGCTATTGTGGTTGAGAAAGTAGGTTGTTCTCTATGAATGAGTCAAGTTGGGGTGTGAATGGACTCACAAATTTCTCATTTTTGGTCATATGTGTCCGTGTCTGTGTTTGCTTGTGGGCTTCCCTCTGGGCACCTGAAATGGTCACATCTTTAGGGAATAATACTTGCATGTCGAACATCCAAAGTGATCCAAAGCTGAGTCTTCATTGACGACCAACGACTCTACACCCTCCAATTGCTTTGGTTTCCCCACAAAGCTGAGCGTTGCGGTACAAGAGAGAAAAATCCGTCGCTGCTGCCAACAACCAGAATCAGCTGAAGTGAGAAGATGTGAAGATGTGCCTGTGACAATAACTTACAGTAATGATGACAACTCAGATTGCAGAATTGCCCAACTCATGGAAACAGGACTGCTTTATCAGAGATAAGCAATGCGGACAACAGAGCACATGATCTTGTCGTATGTTTCGCCTCTGGCTTTGCACTTGTCTGTTCCATTCATTTCAATCTCTGGTGGATAGAATTTGGGTTTGTCAAAAATTAGGTTACCCCAAAGTCCTGCCGGGTTCGTCATCATGTTTCGTATCTAAAAATGCAGGGAAATCCCCAAGAAGAAGTGCGATCTGGGTCCGCGGCCAGTGCTCAGGACGTTGGCCTTGAAATGTGTGGGTCTTGTCACGGTCTTGTCTTTTGCTGGCCCTGTTTGGATCATGATTTAGGGACAAGGGAACCTGAGATGTTGGTTCTTTTACAAGTAATCATAGCACAAGAATGTGAAACAATTTTGCCTTCAGCTGTTCCCAAGATCTTGCCAGGACCGAAAAATCCTTTCCTTGAAGATAACTCAAGAAATGCCACCGCTGCTGGGAGGCTTGCTTCCGCCAAACAACTAGGAAGAGCAGCCTGTGCTTGCAGCGCACAAGTGCAACGTAGAAAACTACTAAGCACAATTCTTCAGACAGGTTTACCGGAGGAGTTCTTGCATGAGATACGACTAAAAATAAATTTGTTTGCACACCTTCTCAAATATGTGCCTGTGGCATGCTGGATCCGGAAGAATCTTTGACATTGTTGCTGAGAGCTATCCATACAGAAACTCCATCTTCAAGCCAGGGCATGCGATGACTGGTGAAACAGCTTGCCTCGTCTGCTTCAAGACTTTCCACTTTGCAGTAGGGATTGAGCCTTGCCACATATGGACCATTCCTTTGATCTGCAAACCACAGCTACAAGAACTTACGGTTGGCAAAACTCTCAGAGCGCGGCGATTTCAGCTGCGCCATGCATTCAGCTGCGCGTGGCTTGCCTCAGCTCGACTATTCGAACAGCCTTCACCGATCTGGTTTGCTCACAAGAATTATCCCGGCAAGACCCCCCCTTGAAGCACTGCGTAGTTAGGATTCTAAGGGGGAAATGTGGAAGAGACCCAAAATCATCAGTGGCTCCAAGCTAGCAGGACAAGAGCGACCCCAGTAGTGAGAACATGGTGTTCACTGAAGGCGGTCTCTGGAAGAAGAGATGCCAGGTTGAAATCTGGAATTTCCCTGTGTGAAGATCTCTGTAGAAGATCGTGCGCAAGTCTCAATTCAAGATCTCTGTCCAAGCTCTCTATGAAAGATCTCTGAGCAAGATCTCTGTTCTCTTCACCAGGTCTCTGTACAAGATATCTAGAAGAGGTCTCCTAGCAAAATCTCTGCACAAGATCTCTATAAGAGCTCTGTTGGCAAGATCTCTGCGAGAGACCTCTTGGCAAGATCTCTGCAACAGATCTCTATGCAATGTCCCTGTACAAGATCTCCATAAGAAGTGTCCTGGCAAGATCTCTGTGCAAGATCTCAATACGAGGTCTCTTGGCAAGATCTCCTTATGAGATCTCTGTAGAAGCTGTCTATAAGAGCTCTCTTCGCAAGATCTCAACAGATCTCTATGCAATGTCTCTGTACAAGATCTCTGTACAAGCTCCCTCTAAGAGGTCTCTTGGCAAGATCTCTTGAAGAGATCTCTGTACAAGCTCTCTACAAGAGCTCTGTTGGCAAGATCTCTGTAAGAGACCTTTTGGCAAGATCTCAACAGATCTCTATGCACTGTCTCTGCACAAAATCTCTATACTATAAGAGGTCTCCGTGGTCAGATCTCTGCGCATCCTCTCTATAAAAGACCTCCTTGTCAAGATCTCTGCGCAAGATTTTCTTGACTATCAAAATGAGCACCTCGCCACAACGAGAGCGATCTGACAGGCCCAAAGTGACGAGAAGGTTGCGCGAGCCATCTCCAAATGAGCACCACGCCACAGCGAGAGCGATCTGATAGGCCCAAAGTGACGAGAGGGTTGCGCGAGCGATCCCAAAATCAGCACCGCGCCACAACAAGAGCGATCCGACACGCACAAAGTGCCGAGACGGTTGCGCCAGCACATGTCAGAGTTTAACAAAACATCGCGCGCATCGCGAAAATGAACATGGAAAATTGAAAAAAAAACAAAAACGATGTTTTACCTAGGTCTCAGCCACTTTTTTGTCGAGGTCTACAAAGTACTGCGCCTGCCACAAGAAATGAACCCGAGGCATCCGAAGTTCTGCACCTGCCACACGGAATCATCATCCTGTCCAAAATCAAAATTCGTCAGTTTCACAAAACAAGATTTTTGACCCTTTCAAAACGTCGACCAAGTTCACCAAATAAATATTGCGCCTGCCAAGCAACATGACCTCCAAAACCACCTCTCATTTTGACCGACGCCTGGCAACGTTTTAGCAACGTGCAACAAGTGCCACCCCTGCCACGCGGATGAAAAAGTGTACGATGTCCTGCACCTGTCACGCCAACGACGTTTTAGACCTCAAAATGTCCCGAAAGTGCCACGCCCGTCACACAGAATGGACATATAGCTCAAAAAACGAGCACGGCGCTCTAGTAAAACGAGACCTTCAGTAGAGAGGTCCGCGGGCAACCGTTTTGTGCGAGACTTCCGTCGAAAACGGAAGATGAAGGAACTTTCGTGCTGTAAGGGTCATCAAAAATGGCGTGCACGTATGATACCACCTCGAATGAACATCAGGCCTTAACTCTCACCGTAAGAACCCCAATTGTGGCCACACTGTTTGGGGAAAAACGCCTGTACTGCTCTCCGTGAGGTAGAAGTTGCAGCCTCTGTCCTGGCGCGCTTGGGGCCTATGCAATTCGTTGGCAAACCTTCAGATCAATTTGCTGTCCTCTGGCTTCGCAGGAGTAGGATCCCAAACAGTGACACTGCCCACCTGGAAAACATGAAGCACTCCTTCCAATTTCAAGGAAAATCTAGGGGTAGAAACATCTAAGTTATAAGTTATAAGCATCTAAATATCTCGTACTTTTAGGGTTACCTGTTACCCAAGTGCTGAACTGTGAGCAAGCCATGCAAGGTCCCCCCATTTTTTTCACGATGGCTGAGTTGGATACGTTGCTCAAGATGAGGTTCTTTGCCGTTTCCACCTGAGATTCAAGTCCACTCAGTTCGAGGGAAACTTCTGCAATTCTGCAATTCGCAATCACAGTCCGCGTCTGCTGTTTGCTGCTCAACCCTGGGATCTGGACACCAACACCTCTACAGCCAAGGATCAGGACATTGATGTCCTGAAACTTTCCATTTCGAGGCAGTCTGAGGCCAAGGTCACCCAGCTGAACCACCATCTGCTTCACCCATGGCCTTCATCCTGGCCATGGTCTCTCCTCCGAAAGCTGCCTGGCAGATGACTTGGCACCTTTGTGATGACTTGCTGTCAATTCAATGCCGTGCCTGCGCTCGGCTCAGCCGGTCCTGTTCCACATCCTGGGGGGAGTGCCAGGCCATGCAAATCCGTCAACATCTTCCAACATATTTCGGAGCAGAATCTATGCAGCAAAATTAAAACTCTAAGCCCCCTGGCTGTTTGACCAGCTTCAGCCTCACGAAATCTACTGAGTGTCACAGTGTTTTTCCAATCTGTTTGTTGCGAACAGTGCACCTTCCAGGCGCCCATCCAATCGCCCCATGCGGCCTAAAGCCAGGGCAGGTGGGGTGCCTGTTTCAACATGGCACCAGTTTTGTCCATTGTTTTTGGCTTATTAACTTAGAAATACTTAGAATATTTATGAATAATTATGTCCGAGACTTAATCATTTGATGAGGAATTAAAACTTAAAGAGTGCAGTCATAGACAACTTCACCTTGCTGCCACTGGTAGATGTGAAAGGCATCCATGCCATACCCGCAGCATGTCCACTGGGCTGCCAGCCGCCATGGCCTGATACCAGCAACAAATGTGGCCAGCGGAAATGAGTTGATGCTGGCAGCAAATTTGTAAATCTGCATCTAGCTGAATCTAGCTTTGTCCTTGCTCAAAACAAGGAAATAATATGAAATAATACCCGTAAGAAGCAGAGCACTCAAGACATTCGGTCCCTTCTTTGGCACATCTGTTTCCCAGATTGGTCTTCACCACAAGATAGATCATTGGATGATCCAATCTATACTTTACTTCGACTACAGATACTACAGTTTCAAAGTCTTCAGAGGAGCAAATGCTCTAGCCACGTGCTTTTATGCAAAAGATCAGCGGAAAGACTGTTCTATCCTGTCAAAGCACACTCCAAAGCCACTTGCATTTCAGGTGTTGTGGCCAGCGCAAAGAATTTAGCTCAAGCAAATTACTGACCTAAGCTATATTCACACGCCTTCAGCTTGGTAGAGAAGCTTAGCTGCAAGTCGGGAGAACTACTCAATACCAAGGCTCTGCACAAAAATAGGATTGACGGATCATCATGATTGTCTTCATTGAAATGTGCTGTAAAGTAAATTGTGGTACCTGATTTTACCATATTTTACCCCCATGTTTGGGATCTACCCAATTGTCACAAGTCATCCAAGAAAATTCCCCGCCTCTAAGTACTAAGCGATGAGCTCAAAATCCAGATCTGTCCAGGTCTGTGTCCGGAGGACACTGGATTGTGTGATATAGACTATAGACTATAAGACATCTATAGACAGTAGAAGTTCCTTTTTTTAAGAAAGCTCGTTTTTTGTTGTCCTTCTGCAAGCATCCACAGGTCCACAATCATCCACAAATCAATAAGCCCAAGCACGGGTGAGCTGTCATTGATCATGGCCAAATCTTTGGCAATTCCTGTTGAGTCCTGTTGATTATTCTTTTGTTTCGTCTGCTCCGGCATGACTTCTTGTGCCGGAAGCCTGTGACTTCATGATACAGCTTCAGATAGCTTCAGCATTTGGAGAGCATGTCTTGAACAGGTACTGCTCTTCCTCTACAAGACAAGACATTCAACGGCATGTGGCTTCCCATCAAACGCTTCAGCAATGCAACTGCGTTTATTGATCGTTTTTCCCAGCTAATGCTGACTCGATGAGGCCAGTTGCTCATAGCAAGCTGGCAATATGACGTGGCCAGTGGCACAAAGCACTTCTGGCTACATTCGACTCACTTCGGAGGGTTACTGGTTGAAGCCATGCAAGCCACACAGTGGATGAATATGATGAATTACCAGAATGTAATCAGCACCAAAATCAAAATCCAGTTCTAACAAGGTGCTGCTGTTGTTTCGTTGTTTAAAAACGTGGCTTCCCTCCACATCCCAGGTGTGAGGCAGTGCCTCCTTGTCAGACACCGCAGAGGCCCCTCTAAAACGTACGACTTTATGGAGTTGCGTTCCAATGTGTTCCAATTCAATAGTATTCAATGTCTGTTTTCTATTTGAAAAACATCAAAAACATGAGTCTTGGATTCATCATGTGAGAATTCTACCAGATGGCCAGAGCCACAAGCCGAGAATTCCCACTGTGGAAATGGAAAGTGTCAGCGCGGGATCGCTCCCTCGACAACTTATTCACCAAAGCATCACCTCGGAAAGTTTCAGCTTACCAGATCTCCAAATAATCAACTTTGCAGGTCCACATCATAGAAATCTTCGTGTTGACACAGCTCAATTTCTGCAGAACACTCTTCTATGGTCCCTTTGCAACACTGAAGCAAAGCTGTTCTGTCGGAACCGCCCCGCCACAGCCTAGGTGCCAAACTGGAAATTGCATTCAGCCTGCCTGTTCAAAGTAGCACGATGTCCAAAACTCGCTATGAAAGACAGAGCCTTTACATGGCAAGCTCTAGGGAAATACAGCACAAGGATCAGCCAAAAATACCATTGCCTTGATGGTCAAAGGTCTATGACCCGGTCGAACTAGTTGCCGGCCCATGTAGACTGGATGGTGCCTCTCGGAGAGGGAAGAAAAGTCACACTGTCACACTGGCCTTTGGCATTGTTTGGTATGTTTTCTCGGTGTTTGCTCATGTGACTCAAGTATCAGAAAGACTGAACTGGGGATGGGTCAATACATCTGATACCATATTCGGTTGCAGCAACTCTTTATGAGCAATTTTCTGTCCATCATCAGGGTTTTTGACCCGTCCCAAATGACAAGTGCTCACTCGACTCGACTCTTCAGTCCTCTCAATGGCGAGGGCCAGGTTCTCAGCATGCCAATCCAGAGGTACATGGACATCCTCCGGCCTGCAAGCTGGTACATGATGGCAGAATATGGCAGGTGCAGGATATCCAACTCGCTTCCAAAAGGTCTGCAGCACTTGGCCTGGCATCAGAGGACCTCAACGACTCAGCACTGTCTACGCACATGCCGTTATCCCGTTCTGGCCAGCGAGCTCATTCATCTTCTGTTTAAAGTTCAATCATCAAACATTTCGTGCGCGTGGGACAAAAGGGTTGCCTTGAAAGCTGAGGCCCTAGACAGCTGCCAAGTGAAGTCATCAGTCAGATCTTTCCACTGCCTGGACAAAATGAGATGCACTTGCAGCCTACTCAGCGCTCTTTATCTGTTCTTTTGACTTCTGAATATCTGCTTTGGGTGACTTTAGTCCAATGCAACGGGCTCGACCGATTCTTGGTGCTCTTGGGGCACCTGATGGTATTTTCGGCGAGCTCACCTTTTCCCACCAGGATTCGGCACCTGAAAACGGAAACAGCACAGGCTGAAGCGGCTGAAGCTCTATGAGAATCTCTCAATGAGAAACTCATAGCGCACAGGATGCGTTTCAGCCGTGCTAGCATTGTTTTGAATATGTCTGTGTTTGCCTCTGAATGTGTCTGTGTATGCAAACGACTGTTGGCAAGTATGAAGATGCATGCATAGATACATACGTTGGTACATCGATAGCACAAGGAGGGGTGTATCTATTAAAAAGGCTAAAAAGCGAGCAAAGAAGCGGGTGAATTTGTTCATGTATGCAGGCAAGAGTGCATACATGTCTGGGTGCATGACTGTCTGCAGGCACATAGGCAGGTGGTTGCATAGTTAAGTGTTTGACAACACGTCGTTTCACAACACACTGTGAAGCAATAGGATTTCATGCGATGGAACATATTGTAATCTGACACACGAGAAGGCAGGAATCAGAAGACTCCTTCTCACAGTTGTATAAACGGCCGGAACTGCATAAGCGTTCGAAAGTTTCTACAAGCCTTACCATTTTCGTGCTCTACCGCATAAACACTAAGATTACATAGTTCATCAATGTTCATCGCATATCTGTGTTGTTCGATTGGCAAACGTATCATCTCCACAAAACACACGTCGTGTACTGCATGAATGCAGGAGGTTCAGTCAAACCGATGCTGTGTGGGGCTACAGTATCAACTCAGATAGTGAATCTGTACATTAACTCAAATCATGAAACAAAAGAAGCAATAAATGCATTAATGACAAATGGGTCTGCGCAACACATAAAAATATACAAAGTTTTTGCACTCTAAAGCCGTTGAGGTGAAGTCGTGCGAAGTACGAATGAGAACAGAAGCCATGGAAGAGAAGCTAGCACAAATAGACCGAGTCTCTGAAAGACTGAAAGACTGATTGAAGCGAAGAGTGAAACAAGAAAGTGGTACAGAATCATTCTAGTCCCGAATTTGAAGATGTAGTACCATTCCATCTCAGGGCAAGCATATCCATATAAAACACACCAGATGTGAGTGAGTAGTGTGTTACTGCATTTGTCCATTGCCAGATGGTTTTAAATTTTGGCAACCCCACCCGTAATCACGTAGATCCTTGGCTGTACATCGCAGCTTCTCCTCACAGTTTTCAGAAGTTGAAGTTGAAGTTGAAGCCTTGATTCACTCGAAAAGGGTCTAGAGTTTGGAGCAGTCTAGGATCTTATGTCATAAGTTATGACAGTTATGAGTTATGAGCAGTTCTTTGATGTCTTTCCCTCTTCGTACCATCAGCGTCCTGCAGCGCGGCCATGATCTCTTTCCCCTGCTGTCCCTCTCTGATCGGCAACAAAAACGGGTGTCCATAGGCACCCACCATGGGATTGGGATCCATGGTGAACACCTGCGAACGGAAATCGTGGTAGGCTTGAAAAAGCAGGACCCCAATTTATAACGCAGAAAAACTGTCAAAAAATGGTCAAATGTTGTAGTATAGTTAAAGGGACCACAAATCTGGCGGTTCCCAATGTTTTGGACATGGAACCTCCACCAATTGACAACGCGTCAAGTTCTCAGGAAGATCACTTTCCACGGCAGGATCTGGCTCTACCTGGCTCAGTCAATGGTTTGACGGGAAATTTAAGGTGAAAATGGTGAAACCAAGACGTGTATCTGTGGGGGTTGCTATGGCATCTCTGGCATCTATGGCATCTATGGCGCAGACCCGCAAGGCACTGTAGAGAAAGGTTGGTGACTGCGTCGCATCGTCTGCCTTTGCCTAGTCAAACTGTGTCTTTTTTAAATCCGTGTTCAAACTCCAGATGTTGTGTGTCTTGCACAGCTGAATTTCTTGAACTAAAAAGACTATACACAAGCCCAGAGCGTGGACTTGCAAAAGAGACAGAACTTGCTAATATTATTACCAACAAAGGTGATTCATGGATGCGCAAAACGACTTGAAACCAAACAAAAATGAAATCTTGGGCTCATGCCAACCATAGCAGCAACTCGCCCCCTCGACCTCAAAAGTAATGGGCAAGCATTGAAGCGCAGATCTGGTTCCAGCTGGAATTGTGTGCAACAGAATCGCGAGCTGTGTCATTCGTCTGTATATTGACCCAACTGGGCAACTTGGGTCACCACTTGTATTCGACCTGACGTAGAAGACAAAGCTGAGTAAACAAATGGACCAAAGAATCCACAACCAAATGCTATTTCCAGCAAAAGGTCTTCTCTATTTCACTGTCTCCGTGCCCCCATGAAAAATGTCAATTCCCAAGATCGAATAGCGGGATTTTTTGTCCCCCACACTGCATCGATCCAGATTGCTTTGCACGGGAAAGCGTCCAAAAAGGCTGTGGCTTGCGACGCTGAAAATGCATTCGACTCATGTAGCAGCACAGCCAGTGGCCGTTTCCCGGCAGTTGCAGCGATCTGCTGACAAACCATCTACCAGGGCCAATGAGTGAAAGCATGACTTAAGATTAGACGAAAGCATCTTGTCAAAAGATATCTTCACTCACACGCAAACCCTTGCAAGCATTGTTGCAAGCTAGAAGTGAGACTGTCAGAAAGAGCCTGCAAACTTCAGACCGCTGGAATATATTATGTCCATATAATATTATATATATAAAGGCACTTAAAGCATCTCTTTCTCACACGAACAGCTCATCACATGGACAAATGAGATGTCTATGTATATATATATATATGATGTGTATAATATATATATATATGATAAATATAATATATATATATATATATGATATATAATATATAATATATATATATGTGATATATATATATATGTGGTATATATATATATGATATATATATATATGAAATATATATATATGAAATATATATATATGATATATATATATATATGATATATATGCAAGTATAGTGCAGGGTCAGGGACAAGGTGAAGAGTTATCCACTTTATCAACTTCATCAGCCAGCGTTTGCAAACTTTCTGACACCAGCCAAGAACCGGGGTGAAAATTTGTGTCCGCTACGGAGCTGTCAACTCTGAGCCTGGCCGCCAGTGAGCAAAATGCCATGTCTGCCAGCTGAACTTGCCATGAGCACCGCCTCCTGGGACACTTGTTCTCCAGAGTCCTTGCGTTCACGTTGTAGCCGCTGTCAATGGACTGTTTTGAGGGTAAATCTGAAAACGATGGTGATTCATGGTCTTTCTCAAATATAGGGTTTCCATGGGTTTCTTGACAATTTTCCCGTCGACTAATTTCTGGGACGCTGGTAGCTGCTGGCGGCCGGTATCACATGATCACATGCAACTCTTCCGTTCCTCATCAGCACGGCCCTTGCTGCCCTCGGTCTCTGGCCTTTCCGCAGGTAGCTTCAGAGAACTATGGATCAAAAATTGGGTGCCAATGGACCCACACATAGCTGGTGATGGTTTTTTTACGCAGCCAGTTTTCGGGAAGCAATTCCTACCTTGGCTCAGAACGTCCGGCAGAGGCCTCTCAGCACAACGGTCAGCCCATGAAATAAGTGTGCCGGTTGATGAACAAAGTGCAATCAGTGCAATCTCTGGCGAAATGCAAATCCATCAGTATCACCCTAAGTGTCTTGCCTCAAGCTCACCTGACAAGATTTCAACATCCACACAGGTCTCTTGAATCTGTACATGAAAACGATGAAAACCAACCACGCAATTGGCCTTGCTCGCCATCACGGCGCGTCCGGCCTTAAGCAGTCTAATGAAAGTTCTTGAGCTTTGTCCATCATGAAAACCTCCATTTATAATCATTTAGTTCGGGGATTTCCCATTGCCATGTTTGATTGCCCGGATGATGTGGTCGTTGTCCTAAGCTCCCAGTTGTGTCGAATTTGGGCTGCCGGACCTAGTTTTAAGGCAGGTGGCCGCAGGCCAGGCAGACCCAGTTTCTTAGCACCTGAGGATGGCCCCGCAATGCTCTGGCAATGGCAATTCAGCAGACTGAGAGACTTCTTCACTCTTCACGAAGCAGAAAGGAATCCACAAAAAGCTGCAAGTTCCTCAAAGAAAAATGATAATCTTTGGAAGCAGCATGGAGCAGCATGAAGAATACGATGCTAATCTCTGGTATCAGAGTCCGAACCAGTTTTTCTTCGACAGCTCAATGATATGTTGCATCTCTGTTACTGGGTCTCCCTGCTGCTGCTTTTGGAAGTTGGGTCGGTGTCCAAAAGATCCACAGTGATGCCACTTGTTGAAGTTACACCTTCCAATTGGATGGTCAAAAAGCAGAGCTTCAACCATTTACCCAAGACATAGTGAATATTCATTACATCTTATCATTATTGCAATGAGAATCATTATCATTATCATTGTATATCATTATAATTGTATTATATATATATATGAGTATACATCATTGTCATTATTTTTTTACTTATATACCATGACCCTACCAATCCCAGGTACAGCTCCTCCTTACAGGCTTGGATCGGAGCCTTGTGGAGCCTCCAGCTCGTAGTCCTGGGCCTATGGAGTAACATCATAACATCGACGATAACATGTCTAGCATTTCTGCTGTAAATATACCACATGTTTCTATGACAGTCTAAGCCAGTGGACACTTTCAATGAGCACGTGCTGCTTGTATCTCTTGGAAAAGTTGTTCGAGGCATCCATCATGATGTCTCGAGGACCTCGCGCCAGCGTCGGTTCGATCTCCTTTAGATGGATGGTGGGGAAAAGAAAAGGAAAACCAGAGAAACTGAGTCAGATTCACTCAAAACATCTCAAGACTAGCTATGACTAGCTCATCTTGTAAGATTTGTAAGTGGTGCCCCTGTCCGAACTCATCACATCTCATCACCACGTCACTGGGCATCGTACAGAAAGCTGTCTTGGCATTCTGCACCACACTTGTTCGCCCTGGCCAGGGATGGGTCACCAACAGTGGCTTCCTTGTATTTCCAGCCTTCCAGCTGCTGATTTGGGATGATTTGGGTCTACACACTGGGGCCTTGCCGAATTGTATCACTTCCGTCATTGTATTCGGCACCTGGCTCTGAGCTTGGGCTGACATCTGTAGAGCCATCCTGGTCCAAGAGAGCCATGGATCTCAAGTTTCATTTCTGGAAAAGCACACAGTGGTGCTATCCCGCAATCTTCAGCACGATAGCATAGCAATCTTTGCAGGTGTGTCCAGGGCGTCCTTCCGCTCGGGTGAAGTGGCTGCTGTTGAAGGCAGTTTACCTTGTGGAAACCAAGCAGCGATGAGTGATGCTCGCCTACTTTGGCTGATTTCTGGCACACCTTTCACACCCGCCTTGCCTCTGTCCTTTGACCCATCAAGGTCAATCAGGTCTGTTGGGCCTCAAGAAATTTTATTCAATCCAAAGCTTCCAGAAGGAAAGAATGAAAGCTGCAGAAGCTTCCTTTTCAAAACTTCACCAGCCTTTTCCCTGTGCAGGTGCTCCTTGACCTATTCTGAATTCTCTCCTTGGGACCAGAAGAAGCGCGCAGAAAAGACACGAGTTTTTCAAGTCAAAAGTCAAAAGTGTTGCCTCAAAAATGGGTATCAATACACAAACCGACAGAATTTAAGTCATTCCGGTTATTGAACCGTCTGAGCTATAAATTGAGCGAAATTATTGAACCTTCTGAGCTTTTTTTATTGAGCCAATCCCAAATGACTTCAAAAATCATCAAACTTTTCGGACCGTTACATCCTCCCATGACTCCTGGTTGTGTTACCGCCTGGTTATGCGGTAGGCGACTGCCATATCTCTGAGCTTAGATCCATGAGAATGCGAGATTCATGAGAATTCCGAAGAAGATCATCTCAAGCGACAAGATGAAGTCCTGGCAACATGGCAACCCAGGACTTTTTCTTGGAGTCTCCAAGCGTTGTGATGCCGTATGCAACGGCTTAGGGCTTAGATGGGCTTAGACTCTGGGAGTCTAAGGCTGATCATGCTCCGTCCATTATTGCCATGTGCGTTTCCCTCCGTTTCCCTCTCCTCCCATTTCGACTTGCTGCCCGGCAGGGGTGCCAGCGGACTCAAGCGAAAAAATGGCAAACAAAAAAATGTCGCAAGACTGCTGAGAAGATTCAACGGATTCACGCCGTTCACGCCTTCAAAATGAATTGATAGTCAGATCTGTCTAAGGATATCACAGCAAAAGCGCTTGCCAAAAGGTCAGAAAGACAATCATCTTCACGCCTAAGTGGGTCGTCAGTTCCGACATGTTAAGGTTTGCAATGTTTGTCCAAATTGTTTTAGTACAGGGTACTCCTTGGGCTCCATGCTAACAAATTTCAACAAAGGTCTTTTGGATTGCAGGGCCTCCCAGGATGTCTTGTCCATCTTGTCCCATGTAAGTTCTGATGCGTTGCAAGGCTTCAACTCACACTGTTCATGGCAGCTGGCCTCTTGCTCGTGAGAGGACCAGTAGATCAAATACAGAGCCTAGCTGCCAGAGAACAAGACATAAAATGAATTAAAGATTACACAAAGACATCAAAAACATCCCAAAATGTTTTTTGTGGGAGTTATTGAGTCCACGGCGTAGAGCGCTACACTGTACGAGATGTTGTAGATCACAAAGAGAGTCCACTGGTAGTACCAGTTCTGAGCCGTCGCAATGGCTTCAATCTCGAAAAGTATTGGGATCAGCATGCTATCAATATTGGGATGGAAATAAATAAAAGAAACTATATTTCAAACCGCCAGTTTTGATGCGCTGTATGGCTGCCAGGGTACGTGAAGCTGACCGCAAGCATACACAATGATGGAGATCACAGCCACCACAGGTTTCACTGCTACAAACCTGCAAAAAACGCGGAAAATCTCATGAAATCTCATGAAAGCAAGGCCAAAAGGCCACGAAAATCACCAAAACCATTTCAACATATTTCAGCTGAGCATCTGCAAAGCCCCCATCTTTGGCACGCGGATCATGGATCCGGTGGCAATCGGTGGAAGGCCTTGACAGCAACAAGACAAATCACGACCAGATGTACAAGCAGCGGAGTGTACATCTTCTAGGATGTCTGGAACCTACTGTAGCTGTTAAAAACCTGAAGCCGAGTCATAATTTCTGAGGGTCCAGCACAGGCTAAGCGGAAACAAATGTGGCACGGCCTGTCGCGGATAATGCACTTGCCCAAATTACACATTCCAAAAGCCAATTGAAAGAGTCTACTACTAGACCGGTGGGAGTATCCCCAGCTTTGGGAATGGTGTCCCAGCCCCAAAAGCGCGCCTCGTCATTTTGCGAGATGCTGTGCAGACAAAGGTGCTCGCCACCCATGTACTCAATGATCTGGCACAAGCTTTGCAAATGCCAGGTCGAGTGTCAGTTCAAGCTGAACGAGAAAACTGTATACCTGTGCGTTTTTGTGGCACCAGTAGAGCGGGTCATTCTTGCGTGGTGGATGCCTGGTTCGAAGGGTTTGCAATACAATTACTGTAATCCACCGGCTCTTGAATTTAAAAGGGCTACCTTGCCCAGTGATTACTGTAAACCCAAGTTCGAACCTCTTTTGGTGATGACCACGCACGAGCAATCTCTTGCCGTTGACTGTTGTTATCCAACGAGTAAAAAAAAATGCAGATCTCTAATCTGTGTGAAGTCACACTATAATAGCTTACATCAGGAGACAAGGATGATCCAACTTCAATGTATTATCGTTGTTCAAGATATTGCATCGTCCTGATCTGAGAAACATTTGGTGTGCGATTGATTTCCTTGTACCAGAGTGGCCCAAGCGCAGATCTTACCAGTGACTTTACTGTTGTGTTTTGACGTAGCTTTGCACCTACCAATTCCCCTCACCCTGCAATTTTAGGTTCGATTCCTGCAAAATGTTTGCATTTTTTTCGAGTGAACGCACCATGCTTTGCCTTGCGCTGGATTCCAAGTCTTGTTGACAAAGGAAGCACTTTTACAGCCAAAGTCCAAGCCAGTGATGCCAGTGTCAGGAAGGAGTAGATAACTACAGCCTCCCAAATATCTCGCACCTCGATTGATCTGGAAATATCCGGCTGGCTGCTCTGATCGACCCTGGGACCCTGGGACCCTGGAACTCCAACTAAGCTTGCGGCTGATCGAATGAAAAAGCAAGTACTTTCATGCATAGAAAGACAAAGCCTGAAAACATGAAGCAAGGGAGACGACTCTCCAGTCAAAAGCTACTTTGGATGAGTGGTCTTCCGTTACTGTCATAGTTTGTCATATATAGGCATACTATGTATATATATATATGTTTAATCCTATGTGTATATATATATACTTATCCATATGTGCATATATATATATTATGATATGGATATGTCTCAAAGTTCATCCCCAGAGTTCATCATCTTCACCATAGAAGTCATTTTAAGGTCTCTCCCATTGACCAATCCACGTCTCAGATGTCTCAGAGTCCAGCGATGCGCTAAAGGCATAGATGGGGCCCACCAGAATGATGCGAAGCCTGGGACTGGTTAATTGGTTGCAGGTGCAGAACAGATACAATTCCAATCAATTCAACATACAAGCATCGAAGCCAAAAAAAAAGGCCATCGACCAAAAAGTGTCAACATGCACCGGAAGCCCCCGGACCCCCTGTATCAATGTTGCTTATCATCACTTCTCAATGGCCGGAGCAAGAATGGCTGTTTTTTTTTTGAAGGCTCCACCAAGCGCTGCTTTCACACAACATTGAAATTGGGGGACCAGGGGTGTCTAACTCCTCGCTAGAGTTCAAGTTGGTTGGCTGTTCTTTTTTGAAGAACCCGGTATGTTGTAAATATTTGTGAATCATGTACATCATGTTCTATGTTCTAAGAACTCGAGTCGTTCTTCCTAGCACTGCAAACTTGACAGAAACAACTACTGAATGGACGTAGCGCCAACAGGATACAGATCTTCACAATGGCCATGATGTGCTCACGTGATCTCACGTGAGGCTCAGGTCTTTACACATGAGGCTGCAAGTCGGGCCGGGTAAAGTTCAAGAGGTGGCGGTAGGCGTTGTTGCATGTGCTCAGACCTGCAGTGGGTGCTTGATAAAAGGTAGAAACGGACTGGTGCAGCATGCAAAATAGTGCCTCTCTAAAGTGCTCCCTACTTTTAGACCACTTCACAAGGCAACCAGTTCTGTTTATGTCATACAAACACCATATGTTCCATGCTTAGCCTCGGTTTGGCGGAAAGAAATGCAAGAGTTTGTGACTCGCTTCACCGACTGTGGCTCGCACCCACCATCGTGAAGCCAAGCCATGCAGTGACCACTGGCCATACCCTGAGCGACATCCCCGCCCGGGGAAAAAATGTGGAACCGGAAAGACCCCATGTCCGTGGTCCTCGACATGAGTCTTTTCTGAACATTTTTCTGAACATTTTTCTGAACATTTCAGATCTTTCAGATTCGTCAGGAAATGTCGAAATATGTCGAAATATGTCGAAATGTCGATCTGAATCCGTCACATTGTGCTCTTGCAGATCTTTTGGGACGGGATAGTCTCTCGCCAAAGCTTCGGACCCTGAGATGAAGCAGTCAGAGGAACAGCCCTTGGTTCAATCGGTTCCATCAGTTTGAGGCACAACCATCTCCCAATTCTCACAATGTGCAAGGCAAGGTGAGCTGCCAAAGCTCTCAAGGGCCGGTCTGAGGATGGAACATTTGATTCCATCTCCGCTCCACTGCTACATTAGTTGTAGTGAACTTCCCATGGATCCAGATCAAACATGAACGTCGTAACGTCAACTGGGCTGAAGCTGCCAAGCGATCGAAGCGATCTAAGCGATCTAAGCGATCTCAAGGCTTAAAATCGATTGAATTCTATTGAAAAGGTCGGAAAAAACAGGAGCTCCTCACGGTGCGCATGGTTTCGCTATTCAAGCTACAAGGATGTAAGGGATGTACATGGCTTCACGGGTTTCACAGCTCAATTCGTAGCATGTTGCGAAGGATAATCTTGTAAAGCCAAGGCCTTCATGGCATGTTCCAAGTGCCTGGACTTAGACTTGTGCCAGCAATTTCTGTATGACGCTTGAGCCGAAGGTGAACGAGCAATAATAGCAAGTCATTGAACCGATGTCAGTTAAAAAAGGATTTGGCAAGTGTTTACCCGCTATACCCGATCTGTGATCTAAGTGCTTCCGAAAGGCATCAAAATTCCAGTGACTCCGGCGGCATCGAAAACCATTTGTAGAGAAACCGTTGATGTAAAGTTCTCTTCAAGTTAAAGTCAGTTCTTTGCTAGGTTGGCATTGGAATTAAACCTCTGGCTATCCCTCAGCTCCGGCCTCTCCCGGTAGACTTTGGTGATCTGACCGTTAAAGGCCTGTTACTATGAGGCGCCGCACACTGAAAGAGCGGAATGGATCAGATGCAAATTGTGCCTCCAGCAACCTCAATGGCTCCTGACATACTGAAGCCGCCATTAGCAAGGGCATTGAAAACAGTTGCATTTTGCCTGAAATTGGGGACACCCGAAATTGGATATTTTGAGGGGACAATGATAGCAAGCCATAGGACTTGCATTTCTGGACAAGCCAATTACCATCATTTACCAATGTTCAAGCTGTACAAATTCTTGTGGCGCCATTGCCAGCCATGGGATGGGAAGGTGCTGCATTTCCCGTCAGCTGGCCCTCTGCAAATTCTGCAATCTGATAGCCCATTTTGGTGAAACGACGAGCTTAACAGAACAAGTCTGAATTCAAAACACACTTCCAGCTGCCTTTCAAATGCAACGGATGTACTACCCTTACTTCCAAGAGTAAAAAGTTCCATGTGCGGGTCCTTTTCCCGGAGCCCCATGCGTTGCCTGCAACGAATGCACTGCCATCTTTTGCCAACGGTGCTTCTTACAAACATCGTTGAACTACTCCAAATGCTGCTCTGTCGGAGTCTCAAAACAACACCTGCCTCACTTCTTGAGCAGAGTCCTCCAGGTGTTGCCTGCTTGTAGTCTGCTGTCCGGATTAGCCACCGACACTTTTCAGTGCATCGTGAATGCGTCCATGTTCAAAGCAGAACATCATGCAACAGTCCATAAACTTACACTTTACTCATCCCGACCTTGCCAGAGCCAATATCTTTTTTGGGTCCACCGCAATGATGCCTCGGATCGCATCAAAGGGCCCGGGGCCACTGAGCAGGATGGAGTCAGCAAAGTAACAGCCACAATGCACCTGCAAATAGGATCCTTTCCCCTGTATCGTTCTCCCCATCTATGTTCTGCAACGCAATACTTTTCAAGGGCAAGCATTGGCAAGAAAAGACAGCGCGGTCATCGTCGTCGTCGTCAACTGAGGCCGGATCTTTTCAGTTGTTTGCCTCCGTTCTGGGGTTGCTCCAGTAGAGCCTGCCGTTGCGGGATCCCCCAGATCGCCATGGATGGAAGCAACAAAACATGGACTCCTCCTCGGTGACAGAGAGGAGGGTGGCACCAGCCTACAAGGTGAGCTCGAACCGTACCCCTTCAGTTTAAGATACACGAACTTACAACAAACAGACTTGAACGGAATTTTTGCGACGTGGGAAAGAACTTTCAAGTGCTGCACGGTGCTCTGATTCTGACTACCAAGGAGTGGTAGTCTGGTATCATATGGAGGAAATTTGGGAACCTGACCTGATACACCCTCTCACATCAAATGGTAAAACAGCCGTCAAGTTCTGGGATTCTGGAAACCTGTTGCATGTGAGGCTCACGGCCGGAAGGGTGGCGATCACAATTACATTGATATCACGATCAGTGTGATACAAAGGTTGCACAGGATGCAGCGATGCGCCTCACGTCCGTCAGTGTCAAAGAAATGCAATGCGATGTTGTGCTGACCCTCGGGTGGATCTGGCAACACGACCTGACGGCAGAGGACGACGCACCTGCAGAAGGAAACAGCAAACTCGTCAGTGAAAGTTGCTGGGCAGGCCCACCACATACACACTGCGCTTTGGTATGTTCCGACCCCACCTCAGTATCAAGCAAAATCAACTGTCATATCCCCAAACAAAACAATATGAGGCATGTTGTGTCCCAATTCACGCAGGAACTTGGGGCTTAAGCCCCATCTGCTGCAAGGTGGCAAAAGGCTCCGAGTCCTGAAAGTCACAATCAAAATTGGGGTGCCAATGGACCTGACATGCTTTGTTGAGGCCTCCATATTTGGGAAGTCATTTTGAGGCATACCCATCCCACCAACACTCAGCCATCTCCTTGCTATGATAGAGAGGCGCGCAACGGGAAGCATTGGGAGCACCACCGTCAAAGAGCCAAAGGCGCTTCCCAGAATTTTCAGCTAGCACCTGCACTCTCAGAAGATCCAAGAACACTGAGAGTCACAAATCTGCTTCTGTTCACTTCTGTTCGATTCATCCAACTTCCTGCACATGAAAGAAATCAAACGAGTCCTGCTACAATACTGATGCCGTTGGATCAGCATCAAGAATTGATCGCTTCAAAAGTGCTGAGGGGTGCAATCATGACCTACAATAAAACGATATAAAACGCGATAGCTGAAATAGACTGACACCTGAAACCTGTGTGGCATGATTTCTGTGCACCTTTGGGCATGGCTCAAAGCTGGGATACCATAATAGACTCAAAATTGGCGATGCTCTGCAGACTCTGCAAAAAAAAAATGGTTTACCTGAAAATAGGTTAACCCAAAAATCCAATGGTGTGAACTCGGTGTATCGAATGGTGTCTTTGTCCGACGATAGCCACCCTACGGGAAATCCCATGGCATCAGGTGCCCTTGATATTCCCCACCTCCTCCACGCCAAGGGCCTGCATCTGGGGAACTCTCGGGTACCCTCCCTGTGGGTGGTTATTGAATTTTGACCCCAACAAATGGCAAAGAGTTTGGTCGACTCAGCGCTCTGAGTTTTAAAAAAATGTCAGCTTTCAACACAGCTTTTCTCAGCTTGTTGCATGGACTTCTACTTATTGAATTTTGGGCTCTGAAATACTCTCCATCTTGTCTTCGTATATTCATCATCAAACAGCTCCAATATCATCCATGGAATCCATGGCCAGACCGTGTCTCCTTGTCCCCTTCCCCAACCTTCGCCACGCTGCTTCCCAATTGATCTGTTCGCCATCTGGCATCGACGGTCATCTCGAGGCACTTGACCTGCACAAAAAAACCGCTGGGAGGGTATACAGATATACGTGTATATATGACTCATATATATATATGTATATATATATATACCTATGTATATATGTATATATAATCCCTTGCCCCTACTAAACGTGCCTCAAATACTAAAAACTATAGGGTCCATTTCCACTTTTGGTAAATTCCAAGTCGGTCAGTTTGCGTTTCAATTCATCCCCTTTTGAAAACAGTTGGAGGGTTTCACCCCTTAACAATAAAAGCTAGTTCACCCTCGGGTGTTTCTTTATTAGGATCCATCCTTCAAAATCGAAAATATTAGTTTATAATTGAGATGTTTAATTCAATATTAGGGGAAAGCTTCGAAATCCGATTTTGGGCAACGATATATTTATGATTTGAAAAGGAACTTGATCGTTTTTGAAATCGATGTTTTTTTCATTTAGGTTGTGTATTCAATGTTAGGGGAAAGCTTCAAAATCCAATATTTGGCAATATGTTAATTAGATGTTGAAAGGAATTTGATCGATTTTGAAATCGAAAATGTTAGGCTCCTTTTTTGAGGTTTAAAATGTAATATTAGGGGACAGCTTCGCACCCTAATACTAAATACCGCCCTAGTACTACAACTACTCCAGGTGTTTATTATTAGGGGGGAAGGTTTAGTATCAGGGGGAAAGAATTATATATATATAACACAATTATATATATAATTATATATATATAATTATATATATATAATTATATATATAATTATATATATAATTATATAATTATATATATAATTATATATATACACACATGTGCATAACTATATGCAGCTGCAGTTTATATGTCTACGTACGCATGCATAGATTTGTGGTGCTGCTCAGATTCATCTCAGAACCAGCTCTGAGTCCATTCCCGCCTGCCCAGGAACCTCCATGGCCAATTCACCTAAGCACCACGAAGTTCGCTTCGCATCGCTGACCGCACCAGACCATCACCTCAACCGACGCTTAGGCCAGCACGTGAATCCTGGCAGAAGCGCTGGGGAATGCCATACTGGTCGGTATGAGTAATGCAAAAAGCATTCTGTCGCCACAAGACCCTGATTTGAGTCTTCGCCGCTTCACCTCTTCCGTGCGCTGTAATAAAGAGCGCATGCTTGGCCTTGGAGAAAGGACTCATCCAACAGTGCAGATGTTTGCCCGCGAGGTTTTGAGCTGCCAGCTGCCCAATCTCCATGTGGCTGTGAATACCATCTGGCATGAAAGGTGCCTGACACTTGATGTGGGAATCTCAACAGGATCGTAGAAATTCATGTGGTAAACCCAAGAAATTTTGCCATCCATACTCATCCCAAAAATTGCCATTTTTACGCGCGGTGTAAACCTTTCCCCAATCATAGGTTTATTATTGGGTTTACCACAACGGTTCTTGCCGAATGTTGGCACAAGGAAGTACCCACCTCTGCACTCATATGGCGAACGATTATTGAGATGTGATTCCTGAAATCGCGGCTGGCCAGTGCAGCAGCTCTCACAAGAAAAATGCATTGCAATCAAAGACTCTTGGAAGGGGTCTTGTTTTCTCACTGCATTCAGTGTGCGAATCTGATACTTTGTCTATGAGTGTCTTTTTAGCTTAAAACGTGTCTTTCAAAGCATCTCAAGTCTAAAATGCGGCCAAGACACATGCAACTTTCCGCGTAATCTCGCACATTTGTGCAAATCATTGGATCCTTAATCATGTGCAAATCGCTGGATGTGGAAAAAACTTGGCAGCTCAAGCCTTCCGGAAAACGAGGCACCATGGATCGGCACTTCCAGAAATGTAGCCACTTGAAACTGAACAGTATCTCAGTATAACAAAATCATGTTAATGGTATATCAATGGTATATGAATGGTATATCAATGGCTAATTTCCAAGGTTCAATCTGCTCCTTGAAGATTGGAAATTCCAAGGATTAATGGTATATCAATGGTATATGAATGGTATAT
>Ga0126342_10002959_pt1 | contig 27423 bp, 17 predicted proteins | sample Cyp1metagenome_FD_92528 | JGI IMG/M metagenome (GOLD analysis project Ga0126342, IMG submission 92528) | Coral microbial communities from Lord Howe Island, Old Settlement Bay, Australia - Cyphastrea 1 metagenome | ecosystem: Host-associated > Invertebrates > Cnidaria > Coral ... | reverse complement strand
TGCCCTGTTACAAAAAGGCCTGGTTAGGGACCTCGTTGTAACTACAAAATGACCCCATATAAACCATTTGTAAGAGGGTCGACACCTTCCATTCTGTAAGGGAAATTCGATCGGGGATATATAGTCGGTTTCTTAAATAAATATGTATATATATATATATACATAATTGATTGCAAAATTAAAACAACATCTTCAACAACTCCAGGTGACCAATGTGGCTTTCACAAGGATGGCCAGGACATCCTCCAAGGGTGGATCTCAAAACCTTTTTTGGGGCTGGCTATGAAAATCCCTTCCTACAGAAAAAAGGGTTTAGGTCTATATAATGGTTATATAATGGTTATATGATGGTTATATGATGGTTGTATGATGGTTATATGATGGTTCATGGTTAATTGTCCAGTTTTAATTGTTAATGGGTGTTAATCCCTTCCCCCGTTCGTATTAAACACCCCCCAGAAACAATGGTTTAGTAGGTGGTCTCCACATAATTGGGACCATTCAGGGGATGTTTCATATCCCATAGGATCCATGGTGCTGGTATATATGCTGACATGAATGGGGTATATTGATGGGATCCATGTTACCATATATAATATATCAGCATACATGGATCCTATGGGTATTAGGGGGATGGAATTACTGTTCTGAAATATTTACCCTGTGTTTCTCTCCAAATGGCAATCAATAAAAAAACTGCAGCAATCCATTCACAAAACATCCAAAACAGCTCCTGGTCTCCCCGTAGCCACAGAGGATCTGACGAACCAAATATTGGGAAGAAAATCCCAAGTGGTCCCCAAGCCCATCATGCTTGGTTTCATGTATTTAAAGTCATCAACAAATATCACCGAAAAAAATACCGATTTCATATAAACCCTAGTTCTCATCTATTTTGGTAGGTTTTTCCATTCTAAACCATCCAGCTATTGGGGATACCCCCATGCGGAAAGCCACATATAAACATCTCATTCCAATCCCCATGTTCAAATCACCAAGTCGTAAGATGATCATCGCAGTCGCCAGTTCAAACCGGGCCCCGTGCGCCACTTCGATGCAATCACTGTAGACCTTGTGGGTCTTCCGGATGGCAGCCTGTCGCAGTGAAACTGAACGTATTTGAACGTGGATCATCGTGATGGTGAAACTGTTCATGACAAGATTGTACAAGTAGATTTACCCCCTGGTAAAGTAACATAGCTATTCAAAATGACCATTTATAATTGATTTACCCATTAAAAAAATGTGATTTTCCATAGTTATGTTAGTTTACCAGATGGTATTTGTATGTGTATGCAGCAGGCACACACAGCATACTTGCTCAGTGAGATAAACCCAGACATATCCCAAACATGACAAATTGGCATCTCTTGACTGGAAAGGTTCGCCGTGGGCCATGTTTGGCATGATTCCCCTAACAAGTGCAACATGTTTTTTGAAAACAATTTCGAACAATTCTCGTTCTACATATATGTTGCTGATGGATAATTTATGCTGGTGACATGTCCATTTTCCTTGGTCAAATAGTCAATACACTCACCTTTTTGTGAACTTCCGTTTTTTACAGATGAAATCCATCGGTGTATCGTGGAAAATTCTGCTAATTAATGCTAGTGCTGAAAATCATGTTGAAAAACCAAGAGTCAATTCCCTTTTTCTTAGTTCAATCCCAACCTTCATCCCATTCTCTATATGGTTACCCTCCTGCAATTCTAATATCAATGTGGAAGACGCACCCCGTCTGCCGATCATTTTCTGACCCGGAAAACCCATGGGTTTTCCCAGAAAACCGATGGGTTTTCCACAAATCTATTACTCCAATGTAAATCCCATTAAATCACCATCATATCTGGGTAAATTATAATAATTCACTAACCTGAATAGTTCGGCCATTTGGGGATGATTCCCCCAAAAATAAACCATGATTCCAGGGTTCGGTCGCAGTGAGGTCGTTATAATTTACCCAGATCATATCCCATTAAATCCCATTGAATCACCATTATTCATATCTCATTGAATCCCATTAAAAAAACCATCTAATATCTGGGTAAAATATAATAATTCACTAACCTGAATAGTTCGGCCATTTGGGGATGATTCCCCCAAAATAAACCATGATTCCAGGGTTCGGTCGCAGTGAGGTCGTTATAATTTACCCAGATCATATCCCATTAAATCCCATTAAATCACCATAAACTCCACCGTTTCATGGCCGAAATCCACCATTCGCCTCTTGAAGTTCCGTGAAGTCCTGGGAAATCAGGAAGCGACCGCGGGACCGCGGCTGGTGCCGAATTTGTTCTACGCTCCCCATGCGGATTTCAGAAATTGATATGGTTTTAACCACATTACCCCAAAATGGATGGTTTATTTCATGGAACATCCGATATAAATGGATGATATGGTATCCCATATATAACTATATGGTAATGTGGTAATGTGATTGAAATCACCCATGACTGGGAATGGTAAACATACCACCTGATCATGTTTAGAGGTTTCCATAAATGATGGTACCCCAATAGCTGGATGGTTTATTTCATGGAACATCCTATATTTCTATATAAATGTTTGATGGAATATGATGGAATAGTTACAATGTGGTTAAAACAATGCCATAAACCACCCATTTGGGAATGGTTTATACCACCCATTTATGGTGATTTTGTGGATTGTTTATTATTGTTTTAACCACATTACCCCAAAATGGATTGTTTATAATGAAACATCCCATATAAATGGATGATTTGGGGGTACTCCCATTTCAGGAAACCTCCATGTAGGTATAATTTATAGGGGATGATGATAATAGTGATTTAGGATGATTTAGGTATTTATGTTAATAAATATGGAGACTGTGTATGGGGATAATGATAATACTTATACTGAAATAGGGATCATCGTAAATAAGTATAATACTACTGAGAATGATTGTAGCAAAAAGGCAATGATAATAAGAACATATACACAAATACTACTAAAGTTAATATACTAATGATTATTATGGGGATGTACTTTAGGAAGTATGACTGCGGTATGATTTAGGGGGTTAGCCATACCTTCTCAAGTGTTTGGATCCATGTTTTTCTACACCTTGACTGGTTTGTTGCATGGAGGATACAAAGAGACATGCTTGGAGGTTTACCAATTGAATCCCCATCCACATTTTAGGCAATGCGTTTCTAAGTTTTCCACATCCTTTGCCGCCAATCTCTGTCAGTCCTCTCGCGTGAAGAGGGACTCTACCTCTTCTGGACCTTACGAAAGCGCATGGTCAAAGTTGGTGACTCCACAGATTGGATAGCTACACATTGACAAAAAAAGACCTGGTTGCTCGGGTCCTCACACTTTGACAAATGATCATGTATCTGGGTAAATTATGATATTTCACTATATAACCTGAATTAAGACCATATTGGGATAATTCCCCTTACTAACCATGATTTCCAGGGTTCCGTCGCAGTGAGGTCGTGATGAAATTTACCCAGATGTATGTCTGTCGGTCTGTGTCTCTGCGTCTCTGTATGTATGTATGTGTGTGTGTAGGCATTATGTGTATGTGTATGTCTATGTAAAGGTTGTATATGATGTATATGTGTATGTATGTGTATGCGTACATGTATTTACAATGGTAGGTAGGAGGCAGGTAGGCAGGTACTTAGGTAGCTCCCTGTTACCTCTTTATCATCATCATCATCATCATCATCATCATCATCATCATTCATGCCAAAAATACGGATAGTATCTGATAGTTGCTGTCAGACCATACCAAAACTTGGCAAATCTCAAGTTTCGTCCGCACAACCCCTGATCATTGGAGGTGTGGAATATGGTTTTTGTTTGGCCTTCCAATTTGTGGCCACACAATCATGCTTTTTCCACAAAAGAACAGCCAAGAAGATGACAGGTCTGGTCCAAACTGCTGAAAACACCTATGTTTTGCGAGAAAAAAAAACTCACATGTCAGCCCCCTGTGCTGTAACAGTGGGCATTTAGAAATTGGAAAGGGCCCGTTCCACGATGAATATCCGAATATCCAAAAGGTTTTCCAAATGTACTACGGTACCACAAACAGAACCAAAAGCAAAGGACATTCATATTAACCGGCAACAAAACTGTTAAGTTTGGATGTCTCCTTCGCCAAAAAACACTTAAAAAAACACGAATCTGTCTTTAGTTCTAGCAGTAGAAAGAACATTTCTCATACCCTCTGGTAAACTAACATAACTATGGAAAATCATCATTTTTAAAGGGAAAACTCACTACAAATGGCCATTTTCGATAGATATGTTAGTTTACCAGTGGGTACTCCTCGATCAATTAATCGGATGCCATTGGCGGCCATGGCCAAGATGGCGTATGTTTGCTGATTGAGTCTGATTGGCTCCCCACATCGAATGACGTTTTTTGAAAACCCCCTGTTGATGGTCGAATCAGAATGTTTGCTTAAAAAAACGATTTGAAAACTCAGAAGGGAAAACACCACATTTTTCCAAGTTGGCATTTTTCATCATTGGTTTAGATGAATCACAGTTAATTTTAATGGTCATCAACTGGTACTCAAACATGGCTGAAAAATCTCCGATTTAGATATGCTTTTCCAATGAACACCTCCATTCATGCGGCTCCTGCCCTGGGAGCCACCGACTTAGCAATGCCAAAACGAAGTGCAAAACCGACATCCGCGGCCTTGACTGACTTGCCGCGAGGTCAAAACATCCCTGGAAGTTTTTTGACGACCCACCCCTTTTTTTTGAAGCCCCAAAAAGGTAGAAAGAAGTGATTTACGTGATTTACCACTATTCTAGGAGTTTTTTTGTTTTCGAACTTCTATCTTTTTTTGATGTTAGATACATGATTACGTATCTTTGCTATAAGTTTTACAGGCTTTTACCGCACTGAATCACTGAAATTGGGTTCTTGGATCCTTGATGTTGACCCACAGCACCCACAATCACTGATAACTAATCTGGTTGGTGGTTGACCTACCCTCTGAAAAATATGAGTTCGTCAGTTGGGATTATTATTAATTATTCCCAATATATGGAAGAATAAAACATGTTCCAAACCACCAGTAAACGAATTTCATTCCGACCACGGACATCATTCAAGGCCACGTTTGACCACGTGGTATTTTTCCCTGTCGAAACAGCTTTCAAGAAAACCATGGTCAAGTCATGTCAAGTCTTGAATCTCTTCATTTTCTTGGTGACTTCCCTGTCTGTGGCAATCGTTTCTGCAAAAAAAAGGGCTTGCTGTGCCAGTTGTGCCAGGCACATGTTTTCTTGGATTTGCCCAAAAAAATGACCATCTGGCTGAGCTATCATGATCTATCCAAGCTCTTTTTTATAAGGTGATTTCAACACATTTACCATCTGGTAAACTAACATAACTATGGAAAATCACCAGTTTTAATGGGTAAACTCACTACAAATGGCCATTTTCAATAGCTATGTTAGTTTACCAGAGGGTATTGCAAGGACTTGGAGGACTTGGATAGTGGAAAAAAAAGGTGCCCAGACGAAAAAAAAGAAACGCCGTCGCTTCTCGTTGAGTTGAGTGAACTGAGTTCCTGCGAGGATGATCCCATCTCGAAAAAATCCAAGGATTTTTAGACACATTTCATGCGGACTCCTGGAGACAAAAGTTGGTTTAACTAAAAATCCTATGATTTACATGGTGCAATCAATTAGTTGGTTTAGAAAAACTAAAGGTTGCACCCATCCAACTCACAAGAATCCATCATAAACATTCATAAACTGGACAGTTTTCGCCTAGTCATACACCTACCATCGTTTGGGGCAGCTTGTAGCAGGATATCAATCTCATAGTCCACCTACATTTCACCTGGATTTACCATCGATTTGCCGCAAATCCCAATGTCTTACCTTAGTTTGTTGATGCTGAAAGTTTCATCGTTGGATATGCATGACGTCAAAACATGCCTTTACCCATCTCCAGGGCTAGAAAACTGATGAAAACTGATGGGTATGGGTCAATTATCATAATTCACTAACCTGAAATAAGACCTTTTCCTGTGGCCAAGAAGGACCCCCCCCTGCTGACAGCTAAAAGGGAGAACCTGAAATAAGACCATATTGGGATAATTTCCCTTATTAACCATGATTCCAGATATGGGTCAATTCAGGTAACAAACAGGATGGTGATCCTGCTAGAAATTCGCCGAAAGTGATCCCAATAGGATCCCATAGGGGTGGAATTTTGACCACCCGGCTACAAGCCATCCAGTTGTTGGCTTACCCTCCGGTAGCTCCAGAACTAAAGCTGGAAAACGAACAAAAACCTCCATTCATAGGGGACGTCCCACACTTTCCGATGATTTTCTCATGTCAATGCCAAATATTAGGTGGTTCATCCCACTTACTAAGTAGGCTATATCCCTTATTATAAGTGGGATAAGTAGGCTTCATCCACTTTTTTCACTAGGGTTATCGTATGTTATAGTATTAAGCTCATTTTCATCCACTAGGGTTATAGTATGTTATAGTATGTTAGTATGTTGTAGTATTAAGCTCATTTTCATCCACTAACTAGGGTTATAGTATCTTATACTGTCAGGGCGACTTACCCTCTGGTTATTTAACATAGCCATGGTATAGATGGCCCATTTATAGATGGTTTACCTATTAAAAATGGTGATTTTCCATAGCTATGTCAAATAACCAGAGGGTACTAAGTGGGATTTCTCCACCGTTCGTAGCCAGCGGCAACTTGGTGCTCTTCGTCTCGGCCAACTTTTCCAGGGAGGCCAACTCGAAGCCGTTGGGCGCCTGAACCCGGCCGGCCGAGGGCCTGGGTCACACAGAACCTAAGTGGCAGTGACCATATGAAACCAGCTTTACATGGGATATACCCTACAGGATGGGGCCCCCAAGATAGCTAAGTTGGTTTATAAGTGGTTTAACATTGGTTTATGGTAGATATAACGAACTAGTTAATGCAGGTTATATTGGTTTATAAACCAACTTATAACTGGGGGGCCCTATCCTGTAGTCATATATGGTTTTCCTTAGCATACATTAGCATGACCAGATGCAAAGCATGGTGCTCGAATATGCACACCGACATAGAAACGCCAAAAATGGCTCAGTTTTGTAGGGAAATATTCCATGGAGCATCTGGGTGTGATGACATAAATGGTGATTACAGCACATTATATATAACCTGGATTACAACCATATCATCACCATGTGTTTGAAACGATATATCACCACTATAACCGATATTATATCTGATTATATTGTAAATGGTGATTATATAGACCTTATGATCACCTGGATTGTAGCTAATATGCCTAAAATAGTTCATTTATAATCAGTGATATGTGGCTAAGAACAACTAACCTGATTAATAACCCTGGTTGGTAAATAGTAATACGTCCCTTTTTTTCAATAGTGGGACTTCATGGGGTCTGAACATGTGTTTTTTTCCAGTGGATTTGGGATACCCCATTGACAAAGCCATGTCCAGTTGGATTTTGTGTTGGATTTAGCTTTCATAAAGTTGATTTCTAGTTGGAAAGGGTTGGATATATTTTTTTTACGGCTGAATTTTGGAGAATCCTTTTTTGCTGTCATCGAACACCCCCAAGTACATAAATAGACTGTGTTCTTGCCGTGTTTGTCCTGTTTTGGTTTTGCCCCACTATTAGTATTTCAATTGTACAATTGTACCTGTTTTGACAAGTTCATTGAGACGGCCTTCTGAAAATGAATCCCCCTTCCCCTAAGGATCGAAACTATTTTTGGCTGTGCGGAATCTTATTAGCTGCGAATCACAGATCCTATAGAACTGCAGTTTCCAACATCTAGTTTACAGTGTTACGGAGGAAACATTGTTTCTTATGAGTTAATACGGATTTTGGAATCGGTCACTGCATTGTCTTTCCTACTGATTCTGATTTCCCTGTCGAATTTTGGGGTCCCAAATGAAAAACTGGTTGCGTGTCCTTTGGGAGAAGGAATCAGTCCAGTTGGATAGGCAACAACAAAACAAACCTGGACAATTATTAATTGGAGATCATATTCCTCTATCTTGGTTCTGGTAGGACATGGAAGAATTATATATGGTTTGGAAAGACATGGGAAGGATGTATATATAGACATATATGCATAGTCTTCCCCCGTCAGAATACCTTATCTATATATATACTATATACATCTATATACATCTATATACATATTCTAGTTGATTCTACATGTATATAACCATGGATAAACATCACGCCATTTACCTAGCACAAACACCAGTTTCTTCAAGTCCCACCTGCGAAGCTCTCTTGGAACTGCGATTCAGTGACCTGAACTGCGTGGACTCACCAAGGGGGGCTACATATTTTCAGGTACACCAAACACATACAAGGTGGTGCCCCATAGTTAGCTAAGTTGGTTTACATAACTCCCATTAAACCTATGGTTTATGGTAGATATAACGAACTAGTTAATGGGGTTTATAAACCAACTTATAACTGGGGGGCACCATCCTGTAGTACTTTAAGAATTTGAGGGACCCTGTAATAGTTTTTGCCAAATTCTGAAAAATTACTGCTTATAGTGAGGTTTGCAATTCCCCTTTGCGGTTATTTTTTTTGGCGTGACCCCTTATATTGTCATACGGGATGAAATTGGGCTTTGCAGAAAAACAATTTTTCAAGCTCCGAAAAATTGTTTTTTTCGCGCATGCTTGGACTGCTTCCAATCCACCCAAAATCCATATGCGGGTAGACTCTTACTTGTGCAGATGCATGCAATACATAACTAAGAATGCCCTAAGAATTTCAGGGACCCTCGGCCTGTTGTGGTGTAAATTCGCCTGCATTTAAACATAAGAATTTGAGGGACCCTGGACCTCAAGCTTTCGGATTCTTAACCAGCGCTCGGCTGTAGCTGAGTCTCCAAATTTCAAGCTCCGTTGAACAAAGGCCATCCGCGTAAGATCTCGCTGATAGGCCATGATTTTCATGGTCTTCATGATTACCCTCTGGTAAACTAACATAGCTATGGAAAATCACCATTTTTAATGGGAAAATCCACTATAAATGGCCATTTTCAATAGCTACGTTAAATTACCAGAGGGTATCATGATTCCTGTGATCGCTTCTCGCTCATTTCGCCCATCTCCATGTTTGCCAGCGAACCTAAATAAAACCCTCTGTTCATTCCAGGGAGTTTCACCCTCAATCAAAGATAATCAAAGATGGCAATGGAAAACCGACCATTTATAGTAACAGTAGTAATAGTTGATTTTCCCATTGACACCTGCAAATTGGGGGGGATTGTCCAATGCCATTGCTGTGACCGACATTTGGATCCCGAAATTTCCCTTCAAACACCTTGGGTATCCCCTAAGACTATTGGTTCATCAGTTTTGCCATGAACATTGCCATCAATGGGAGATCTCCAGGATCCTAAAATGGAGGTACGTTAGTACCATATAAGGCCATATTTTGGGGGAATATCCCCTAAAAAATAAGCCTAAAAAATAGGCCTAAAAAATAGGCCTTATATATGGTAGGTACCTCCAATTTAGGTTCCTGAAATGGCCATTGATTGCCAGGGGTTTTTCCACCCAATTTTCAGACACACCCATTTTGGGTGGAAATTGATATTTTTCTGTCTATTGCAAGTCTAAGTCGCACAGCATCAAGGAATATAGGTCGGAAAGGCATTCTTCAATTGGATTTGTCAGAAAGTAGGAGATACTCTTCAGCACGGGTATATCTCAAATCCTTGGTGGAACCTATCATATTCGATCATATTCCCATGTTTCATGGTCATAACTTTTGGGTATGGCCCATTTCCAGGCTGTGGGTCCTGTGGGTCCTGTGGGTCTTGATCCTCTCCCCTCAGGTTGCAGGCTGGCCCAATCGCAGAGCAGTAAGAAAGAAGCGCCTCGTCGTGTCAGGGCAGGAGCAAACCACGAGTAGATGATTTGTAGATGCTCATCGTCTCTTGCATATACAATATGTAATATACAGTATGTATATATATATATATATCTTACATACATATACTCCCCGAAAGATAGAATTTGGAATGAATTTGGTAAAATCCAGTGGCTAATCGTGATACTTTTTTAGGGGCGGGGGGGGGTACTGTATAATATACATATATGTATCCATATATATATATATATATATGTCTACATGTCAATAGTAACTTTGGGGCACTAACATGCTGTAACTATAATGCACTTATAAGTTGGAGAGACCCATTTATTGTGGCTTCTGGGACTTGTTAACCCAACTTAAAACATCTTAGAATCTTCTTTATCTAGGAGGGGGGGTCCTATGAACTACAACACTTCTCATAAATATATTGGATTACCCAAAGGGCTTCATTGGTAGCAACTGTCACTCATGTGCAAACATTGGTCAATCATTCAAACATCATGTGCAAACATTCTCCTGGTTCCTAAAAAATACATTTTTTCAGCCCCTGCTTAGCCAACTAGCATTTAAGTTACACAGGTTCTCACGAAATTTGGGGTGTTTTTCCCCAAATCAAATCAACCATGGCTCAGTTTCATCCGGTCCATCTTCAATCCCCCGAAAAATGATAGGAGTTTTCAATCGTCAGGAAGATTCCCACCATTTTCAGATGGATCAAGGATATCACACCGCAACCGCAGAGGAGCCATGGATAGCCATGGGCATGAACTTAGCCTGGTTAGCTGGGTCCCAAAAAACAACTAACTGGTTGTGGCTGGGTATATGATGGCCACTGGAGAGCCGGACACGAACAGAACAACTGAGAGGTCAAACAACAGCATAGTTTTATATTTCAATGATGGGTACCCTCTGCTAAACAAACATACAACAACCTATTGAAAATCACCATGTTTAATGGGTAGATCAACTATTTATATGGCCATGTTCAATAGCTATGTAAGTTTACCAGAGGGTAAGTTACAACTTATAACATATTATAACCCCCAAAAAGATAGACATGAAAAGAATAGAAAATAAAACAACCTATTTACATATTGGGAAATTACCAATCTATATGGAGGCTTCCAATGCATGGGGGGGGTACCCAATTGAAACATTCAACATGGATGACCATGACTTGGTATTGAAACACATGGTGACTTTAGGATCCCCCAATTTTGAGAAACAGACATATCTACAATGTGAGGCCCCCCAGTTATAAGTTGGTTTATAAGCCCCAGTAACTATAGTTATAAGTACCATAAACCATAGTTGTTGGAGTTATAAACCAACTGAACGCTATCTTGGGGGCCTCACACTGTACTCATCTTGATTAAGATTATGTGCTTATGTGGTAAACCCACTGGTTTTTTTCATCATCAAATTCACATGTTTTATGAGTACTATAAACCATCCCTAAATGGTAGGTTAATGGTAGGTTAATTGGGTTTCCCACATTATCCCACATTAAACAGCCAATTATTATCAATCTATATGTTAGTTTATCAATTCTAAATGACAATCTTTATATTTATTCGGGATTACTATAAACGACCGCAAAAAACAAAAAAAACAACAACAACTCAAAATAGATTGTATAACGTGAACAATTAATTATAATGTAATTATAATACAATGTATATATGTATATAAGATAATATAATAATATATATATAATAAAATAAAATAAAATAAAATATAATATAATATAATATACTTAATATAATATAATATAGTATAATATAATATAGTATAATATAATATAGTATAATATAGTATATATATATATTATAGTCTATTATAGTCTATTATAGTCTATTATAGTCTATTATAGTCTATTATGGTCTATTATAGTCTATTATAGTCTATTATAGTCTATTATAGTCTATTATAGTCTATTGTAGTCTATTGTAGTCTATCATAGTCTATTATAGTCTGTTATAGTCTATTATAGTCTATTATAGTCTATTATCACTGGTTTCCCAGGTTCATCTATAACATCACCCAGTGGAACGCACGTAGAAAACATGTTGCCAAAGGCGCTGGATGGTCTGCCGCTTCCGGCTTAGCATCTCTAGCGCCTGCACGAGCCAAGCTGTTGACCCCTGAAGTGAGCAGTGGCGGTTAAAGCTCTTGATGATTCCAGTCATTTCATAGTGGATTTTAACATTAACATGTTTTAACATGTTTTAACATGTTTTAACATGTTTTAACATGTTTTAACATGTTTTAACCATCAAACAAACTGCGGAAATATGTGGGGATATAAATGGATACACTTGATAAATGATGGTTGATAATTAGTTCGGGGATTGTATGACCCAATCGGCAATGGGGGAATCCCGTTCTTTTCACTCACCAGTAGAACGGAATGACAAAGTGATTTTGAACACTGCTCAAGTGAGAAAATGGTTGTTAGATGGTGTTAGATGCGTATAAACCACTTGCTTAAACTAGACCAATTTGGATTAATTCGGTTGATTTGGATGCAAATCAATATGGATCGAAATAGATCACTTCAGATCGATTTAGATCAATTTGAACTCTATGACTATGGTTCAAAAATTGTTTAAACCCCACATTCAGTTGAGTCGGTGCTGAAAATGATTGGCTCCAGGTCTACTACCTGGGTACTACCTGGGAAAAAAACACACACGAGCTTCTTGGTCAAAGGGAATTTCCATCACGGACGGTTACAAAACCATAACCATCCCCATCAATTCAAACAGTTTCTTTCTAACAGAACAATTTTCTGGATAATCACATCACAAAACCATAAAGTTTCCATTATTCATTATTAACTAATCACTATATTAACCACCATTAACCATTAATTAGTATATCATTTTTCACCATGAAACTACCATTAATTATTAACCCCCGTTTTGGCCAAAGATTGAAATATTCAAACCACCCCACTCCGTCTACCCGGATTTCGCACCTTGTAATGGGTGTCCAAGTCGCGTTGGCAGTTGCCTCCAACTTTTCTCTCACCCGTCGACCAGAGGTAGATCATCTTCCAGAACTTCCAAAGCCCATTTTTTAGGGGGTTTCATGTGACAGGTCGGAGTGTATGGGTTTGGGTTAGATTCCACCTGGGAATGGTTAATTATATTTTTATATATACTGTCAATTATCAGTCCGACATTGCGAATAAATATCCCGTTGAAACTGCCTTGCTATCTTGATATGTAAAACAATTTCGCATATCATTTATAAATTTTAGTTAGTCTTGTATAATCAGTCCGTAACATGATTTCACACCATGTGCAAGTAAGACAGCAACACTGGCTGTCGCCAAGCGGCCTACAAACTACCGACTACATGGCATGGTGATCCAATTCATCTCATCAGCAACTTCCTGCATTATAAAACTCCAGAGATACGACAGTCCATCCTGGGAGATTCAGAAGTTTCTTGCCCTCGGCGCCCCAAATGTTCCCCAAACGCTGGCCTAAATTGTCGCAAAACGTCCTCAGAGCAGAAACAAGTGAGGCAACCAGGACTGGATGATAAAATGATATGGAGCTTTCCTGAGTCATAGGGCTACCCCCAGTTCTCATCCATTTTAGATTGGGATTTTCCATTGTAACCCATCCAATTTAGGAAACCCCCATATGATTATAAAGAGTTGATCAACTGCGTCAACTGGATATGTTTTTCTCATATCAATCGGCTTGATCGTCGCCAAGGCAAAAGTTATGTTTGTGTAAAGAAAAAACATCGGAAAAAACATCACTGATATTGATCCTAGAGGCTGAAAATATCGACCTAGCGATAATCTGGCGATAATGTTTGCCCTGCTCGAGGTGACAGGGTAAAATGTTCAGTTGATTCACTTCTCATGGGACGAGAGTACTGTTGGAAGCTTAGTCCATGAATGTCGGGTAATTGAATGTTTACATTACCAACAATCTACAGCAAACCCCCAAAAGATAGTAAAACAATCTTCCACAAAAAATACTATCGACTGTCGTGGAAAAAATATTTTGGCGCGACTGTGTCTGCCCTGGGCCAATCTCATGGCCACTGCTTCATGCCACAGACTCTTCAGATTGCACCTGAAAAGTGAGGGTCATTTAAAAGGATGATTCGATTCCCCCCAGAATTTACCAAAGTGATTCAAACAAAATGATCAATGATGTCATTCTGATGGCCAGCTTCGCTATTGTGGCTAGAAGTTTCCTTATTTTTTTCAGTACCCTGGATTTTTTCGCAAAAAAAAAGTCAGACCATGTTTGTCTCAAAGCCATTTTTGTTTGTGTAAAAAAAAAGATTGCATTTTTTCTGAAAGAAATCTTGCTTGTCTCCCTTTCCTAAAGATTCTCTTCCAGAAAACCCTGATTATTCAGAACAGCTTTTCCAGAAAATCCACTTACCCTCTGGTAAACATACAAAAAACTATGGAAAATCACCATTTTCAATGGGTAAATCCACTATAAATCACCATTTTCAATAGCTATGTTAGTTTACCAGAGGGTAAATTTCCACATCACTGGACCACAACGGACTGGACTTAAGGGCCCAATTCACGACTTAAAGCAGCTTTGAAACGCCTAGCTTTGGTGGTGCCCCCCCAAGTTCTAAATGGGTCAACAAATCCCATGAAAACTATAGATATATCACCAACAAAAACCATAGTTATTGGACTTATAAACCAACTTAGCTAACTATGGGGCATCACCTTGTAGCTTTGGAATTACAGAAAACTTTTCCTGAGGTGATCCTGGTTCCAAGAGAAGAAAGAAAAACCTTTTACAAACGCAGCCGAGTCTTTCACTTCCTCTTTCACTTCCTCGTTCTCTTGGTACACATTTAATAAAGAACACTTGAGGTGCAACAGGTAACGCGATCAACATGCTGAACCCCACTCACAACAAGTACTGCAAGTACTATCAGTACTACGAGTTCACCGGCAAAAACAACGTCAACTAGATGTCAATTGTCGCCAATTCAAATCCTTACCTAGCTGTATGATTGTATCCTGTCTGGGGAACAGTTTTTTTAAACTCAACTTTAAAGCGGGTATAGCATTTGTTTGGGGAGGGCTACACACAAATCAGGACGGAACATTACCACGACCGGTCGTTTTCCGGAGTTTTTCAACGTGTACCGCTTGCCCAGGGCGGGTGAAGTGCCATCCAAACAGCCTTTCTTATTTTTTGAGGCAGCCGTGCTGCAGAATCGCTTCCGGTGCTGTGCAATTGGAGAGGGATTTCTTTTGGGGGGATATGAGCCATCTCTCCAAATTCCAGCTCCGATATCCACATGATTCTTGGCCATCAAGCATCACCATGCCCCATGGTATGCCCTACACGGCACGTGGACCGCACGTGGACCGGGTCTCCATCCCACTGATCCCATCGACCGAGGGGCTGGTGAAAGAGCATACACTCCAACCTATCCACAATCTGAGGCACCTACGGCGCCGTTGAAGCGAGAGATTTCAGATGATTTAAGAGGGCCGGGGGAGTTGAACGCTGAGTGCTGAAATAAGAATTACATGGATTTAGATTAGATGATATATGTATGTATGTATAATATATATATATATATATATTAATATATATATATATACTGTATATAAATGTATATATATATATACACATACAATCAATACCCTTCAATTCAAGTAACTGTTTGGACCACTGATCATGAAACTTATCGAGAGATCTGTCTTTAATGATCTCAAAAATCTGAATGTAATAGCACAATGATGCACAATGTGTGTATTTCACGTAGTAAGACAGCATCTTTTTCTGTAAGACATGCTATCCACTTCCCAAGCACTGTCCCGGCCCCTATTGGGATAATGGATGGCAAAACAAGTTCTTCTCACAATCTTCAGACAAACTCATGTGACTCATACACACGTGCGAATATGTAGGATGACTATTATATATTACTATATCTGGACGGATGGAAAAAGAATCCCAGTTACCCATCAATCCAGCTTGAATTCATGAATTCAGTGACTCTTCAGAAGTTCAGGGGACTGCAGGCGATCGAAGTGGCCAATTTCCGTTAATGCAGGGATACACAATCCGGTAATCGAACCTGGCAATGGAAAATGACTCATGTACAGTATAGATCCCATAGGATCCATGTGTGGTATATTTACCTACATTTGGGGCATTTATGGGGTAAATGTTGGTAAATATTCCATACATGGATCCCATGGGGAATGTTTTATGATTCATAATTTACCTATTACATAGGTGATTTTCCTTTGCAAACTGTTGAATAACCAGTAACCAGAGGGTAATGGGATTACGTGGGACAATTGGTGATATAATGGAGATGTAATCTTCAGATCTACCACTAGAACAAAAGACAATACTGGTGATGTAATGGGGTATGTATAACCAACAACATAATATTCGGGTGTGTCTGAAATTTTGAGCGTGTCGTTCAATTATGAATAAGTCATCCTGGATAACCATTTGAATAGGGACCAGAATAATGGCGATAAAGCAGCAGATTTATGTGTTTTTTTTGCATGTTGTACTTCAGACAACTCCAACCTTTGAAATCACCAACCAAATGACGTGTGGGGTGGAACGAACGATGCTCACATTGTTCACAGCGGCCAGCGTGACTGTGGCCAGTTCACCGGTCACCCCGGTTTTTTGTTTAGCCTTCTGGGTCAAACAATCATTCATCGCTGAACAAATCCATGCTAATTACGCAACAAAAACACATTTTCTGGTTGATACCCAGCAACTTTTGATCTCAGCCACTCAGCATCCGTGGCACGTTTAATCAGCGACAGCCGTGCATGTTTCGCACATGGACCAGGCCAATTTACAACAGATCACCAGATTTACCCTCTGGTAATTTAACATGACATAGCTATTGAAAATGGCATTTATAGTTGATTTACCCATTAAAAATCGTGATTTTCCATAGTTATGTTAGTTTACCTGAGGGTACCAGCAATTTACGGCGGGGCAATATTTCGAGAGACCCATGAGCTTTTTTGGGCACGGAGTTGATGCAGGGATATGTCACTCTGGGTGGGATTAAAAACAGGGAAATTCACCCAGGAAAAAAAAATGTTTTGCTCACCCAAAGATGAACGGTTCTCGAAATCATACCCTCTGGTAAACTGTTACATAACTATGGAAAATCACAATGTTTAATGGGTAAATCCACTATTTCGACTGGGCCATTTGAAAAATAGTTTTTTCTGTTAGTTTACCAGGCCGGGTATTCCCTTCATGGCATCTTGAACATCCTCTGGGTCAACCCGCCGGAAACTAGAACATTGGATGTAACATATCTTAATATGTCCAAAACAAATGCTGGTATGTTGTGTATAACAACAAAAATGGGTAGCCTATGAATTGTGAAACGTGTGGTATCACCAACATCAAATACACAGAAGACATGGGATAGCTGCTTGAAGACATGTGGTAGAAAACTGACTTAAGTCATTCCGTATCCGTAGCCCATATATTTGTGATGGTTTCGATCCTAGCAGCAAGTTTGACCCGAGACCCCACATGGGTTGGGTATCTGACAAGTATGCAAACCCCCCTACATGAACGCTTCTATCATCAGTTTTTCGCTACTAATTGGCCATTGGAGTGAACTCGACAAGGCAATATACCCATGAATTTGTTTACCCATATTTTCATGGGTACTTGGAGGGTCTAAGTGTGGGTCAATCAGCCCTGTCTTGCAAGAACCCATTGTAATTTGGCCAGTTGTGATCACTGTGACAGCGCCGAATGAACTTAGGCCAGCGACACTGCATAAAGTGACAGGGACAAAGGTCTCTGACAGTTCGTCTTTTTCAATGTGAGGCCCCCAAGATATGTTTGTTGGTTTAGATTCGCCCCAGTAACTAGTTCGTTATAAATACCATAAACCATAGTTATTGGAGTTATGTGCACCAACTGAACGCTATCTTGGGGGCCTCACATTGTACCATTCACCTTGGGATCTAAATATGTCTGGGGATGAACAAGCCCGAAGCGGGATGACAAAAATAAGCTTCAAACATCACCAACTAGAGATGGACCATTCAAAATCATCAGTTTCACTTTGATGTTTGAGCCTTGATACATAATCTATACATATACAATATACACGTAATTCGATCATCATAGTGATACAATATAAATTGCATACTACATGTATATATATATATTAATCACATAGGTACTGCCAATCCACCATACAAAAATGTGTCAACAAAAGTAACATGTTTATCAATTAAATTCGTGGATTAGCTTGAGTGGTAAAGTAAAAGAGTTGCCAAAAAACCCTCTCATGCCATGGTTGTCGAGATAATGATCACCTGGTCTCTTGTGTAAGTGGTCAAGTGTACACTCTGGAAATTTAACATGTACACTTTGCTATGGAAAATGAGGTCGTTGCCAATGGAATTATATACCACTTTAGTAATTGAGTTCGATAATTTACCGGTGATGTCCCGATTGCTGTCAAATTGCCAGGATAATGCACTTCTCAGTAGAACATGCACATTCAGATCTTCAGATTCACTGAATAAACATCATTAAACATCAACATACCGATGGGTCTTACTCTTTGGCATCAACAAGCCGTGCTGGCAAACAAATTTTCATGATCCAGCTGGACTCGAATTTTTCCAGGTGGATGGACGACTAAGTTTGGAAAAACTCTTGACTCTGAAGCGTTCTGAAAAATCATAGATCCACTGCGAAACCAGGATAATGCACTGCGAAACAAGGAAATCTGTTTTTTTTAAGGATCATGAAGGGACCTGAAATGACATGAACCAGAAATTCATAGCTTTCCCGATGAAGCTGGCCATCAACATATGCGTGCCTTTTTTTAAAAGGTCCCCTTTGAGTGATAGGTAAGTTGGTATGTAACCAGGCTATGGCTAAGAAAGACTTATGGTGGATATATCATGATATATCTATATAGTTATATGTGGTTATAAACCAAGGAATATCTACGTAAATTTCGGGGTGCTCTTTTCGTACAATCCATCCAGCATTGGTATCAGGAATCAGCCTCACTCCCGTCGCAGTTCCACTAGCGAGCGCTGAATTGGTGTAAATTCTCTTGCTGGTGCGTCGTCCTGAACAGAAGCAGCAAAATTGCTGATTGAAATTGATTGGTGAAATTTCCTTTGAGGACTCATAAAAAAATATGATTTCAATACACATCAGTCTACAACGTATATATGATGTATGTATGTATGCATGTGGTTGGCTCAAATGAAACATCCTAACATGACAAAAACGTCAAATCGGCCAGGGTCGTTAGGCGGCCGGTTAGCTGAAACAAGGCTCATCTACCCAGCCTGATCTGTTGGAAATGGAAACAACTGCTCTAATGGGCATCAAAAAAGCTGATGACTCGGGTCTATGACTCGGGATTAAAAGATCTTAAAAGTCTATTTTCTTTGTAAACATCAGAGCGGTTGAGTACGATCTATCCTTTACTTCAGGTGTTCCAAAATATCCAAAAAGGAATCATGTCTTAACAATTTTGCAGATCTGCGCGAACTAATACATTCCAATAATCTAATACATTTAAAAGCTATACGGCATTTTCAGGTTTCGGGGGAAATTAATCCATATGAATCCCTTGCAGCAATATTATACAAACGCCCCCATTCTATGGTCCCAGTCATATCCAGGAGTTGCACGAGCACGGTGGTTGCACGGTGGTACGGTGGTTGCTTATCTATTTCCAAGCCGTGGTGTGTGGAGTTTTCTTCGGCGCTTGAATGAAAGCGTTAAATGGCTAAAGTGGAAAAAATGCCCACATGTATCGGGATATATATATATAGTAAGTAACCAGCAGATAGAAAAAAAAAGCCGGTCTTCTTAAAAAAAAAAACAATAGTCAACATCAACCCATTGGGTAAAGAACTTGCAGATAGAATATCTTAATATTCTATCTGCTGGTGCTATGGTTTTTACAAGAATTTTGGTGATTTTGGATGGATTTCAATGTGGAGTTTCCTTCAGATTGTGTGCCAGCTCTGTTGGCATGCAAAAATATATCAATTAGTTGCAGTAGATCACACACACAATCATTGAAATTGTTCATTTTAACCTGAATTGGTTGCAGGAAATGGTACACACAATCATTGAAATGGTTCATTTAACTTGATTTAGTTGCATGGGAAATTGTTTATTTCAACCTATTGGGTAAGAATAATATTCTATCTCTCTGCTTTTTGTCCTATTCTATATGTTGACCTGGCAATCCTGAATTTTCTATCTGCTGGTTAAGTAATAAATATAATTATATATATATATACATTCATGAAAGCAAAGGTTTGCACAGAATTTGTTTCTAGCAATTTGGTGGTAGAGATTTATTCCCATAATGTCCCATATGTTTCCTCGAGTTCTTTTTGCGAACTGGACTTTGCGGCCCACATGTAGTGATGCCAGCATGAAACCACGGCTCGGTGGACGCGCGGCTGGTCCAGTTTGATCATCGATGGGAAATCCACGATAGCATGGCCATGTAGTTCGTTGTTTTACCATGATTTACCAAAAAAAACATGGTATACAATGGTGATGTTCCACTTCGCTATGTTAGTTTAGAAACTAAATTATCATTCGATCCCATGAAACAAAATCCACAAAAAAAAACATGGAAATAGAAATCACCATTGTTTTCCGCCCTAAAACCTAGTTGCTACTGCCCTCACTTTGCTGACAGCTTCACGAGATCAGCTGAAAAAACTTTTGGAAGGATAGGAAATCAAAAAAAAAACAATGGATTACTGATCATCATATTCCCTGTTATTGAATAGCCATCTGGATGTTTGTTTCCCTTTAATTCTTTCATTTTTTCCTGAGCTCCGGCACGGGAGCCGAACGCCCAGCCGGTCAAAAAACATATTCCGAAAGTTGTTTTTTTCACACTAGTGTAAGAAAAAAAACATTTTGATTGGGAATTTCATGGATTTCGAATTTCATGGATCTAGGAAGCAAAGGTTTCCAGCTGGATCAAAATCAGTGTTCCTCCAAAAACATGTGAAATGCGTGACAAAAAAAATCATCCAGATGTCAAATACAACCATTTTTCCATGGAATTGATGGTGCGATTTACCACACCAGTCGCCTACCATTCACCAATCTGTTTACATAGGTCGATCTTGCCATCCCATGATGATTGAATCTCACTTTGTTCGGTATGAAACATGTTCTTTTTCCATGAAAACCTACCATTCACCTCGGTGATTTGATATCATTCGACTGAGTAAACAGCATTCGAATGAGGGATTCGGAATTCCACTGGAAGACCGGGCCATTCTCAATTAATACCCAGTTTTGTTGCAGGGCCAGATACGCTTGGACGTCCCACCAAAAATAATCAAGTAGGGCATCATCATGGCCAAAATGGACCGCAAAAATGCCACCAGAAAGGGGTGGAACATGACTGCAAATGCAATGCGCGCCGGGGAGAGGATAAGAAACACGATTTCACGCGTGCCCCGCTCCACAGAAGTTCAAGAAATCAGCCGGTTGAGTGGATAGAATATACATACAGTACCACAGACTTAAATTTCAACCCGAGCTCAAAAAGGCTGTTTTTCTGCCCCAGTTCTTAAAATCCGCCAGAGTCCCAAAAATCCAGCATGGTGTTTTAACTACGAGGCAGCTTCATTCAAGAAACATCAAAACTATGCAGCTCGGGAAAATCCGCCTGAATAGTGGGAGAATCCTCCCAAATAGTGGGTAAATCCACCCGACTGTCGTCTTTCAAAATCAAAAAAACAACGGGAATAATCCTTGAGCCTGCCCAGGTTATAATGGCAAAATCTGACTGAATGGCAAAGTCCGCCCGAGGTCTAATTTTCAGCCCGAGGATCTAAAAGGATACTTTTAGGAAAAGGCTTCAATTTTAGCCCGAAAGGTGGTGCTAGGTATATTACATATATATATATATGTATACTAATGTGTCGGAATGAGCATATAGACATAGTTACAGTTTCAGGTATAGATCGAAAAGTATACCTGTGTTTTCAGCAGGTTGCTTTTTCATGAGAAAAAGCCACCAGGCAACACTTAAAAAGTTCAAGCACCATGGTATACAACAAAAAACCTTCTTAAATGGTATAAAATATGAGCCTTGAGCACCTCATTTTGTAGAGGAAATGGGCAGGGGGATTATACAGACATACCATCTGGTTATTTGACATAGCCATGGAAACATCACCATTTTTAATAGGTAAACCAACTATAAATGGGCCATCTATACCATGGCTATGTTAAATAACCAGAGGGTATGATTTAAGTTGTAGAAGTAGTGTACATATGTATCTGGATAGAAATAGAATAAAGTAAGAGAGAGAGAGAGACACAAAAGAACTTGATGAAATAATCAATAGATAGTTGATCAAATGGATAGATAGAATCACACAAATAGGGATATTGATATATCATGTAGGTATAGACAAAGGTTCATATATTCAAATGTGCGCACATCTGTGTGTAAAGCATTTCATATAGTGTGCTGTATGTCCAACCATTCAACCCTAAGCTCAAAAAACATAAATCTTGAATTCCTTTTATGTTTTAATTTGATTGAAGTATACCTATGCCCCTCGAAAAAAAAAAAAAAACAAAAACACCAAACCTGGAACACATATATGTTTATATAATCAATATGGAATCTATGTCTTATATATAGTAGTTACATAATGACATGATCAATACACCAATGTATACCCACCCCAACTGTTGCTACTTATTCCCATCTCGGGATGTGGGGAAACCGCTGGTTTCCATAGATTAATGCGTTTGCATGACACAAATCTGTATATAATCCCTTCCCGCATCCATATTAAATCAATGGGAGATCTCCAGGATCCTAAAATTACTGTACCATACAAGGGTATATTTTGTGGGGATATTCCCTTACATTGGCCTGAAAAATAGGCCTTATATATGGTAGGTACCTCCAATTTAGGTGCCTGAAATGGCCACTGATTAAACACCCAGAAACCTTGGTGGATGAGCTATAAAAGCACCTATTTAAAACCAGAGAATAAGGATAGTGAATACAGTAGGCGGATGGGACTATACACATACGTTACATATCATGTGTATATATATATATATTCACCAGCCCAAATTGTTGCCATTTTGGGACTGAATCCCTCACAAAGCACAAAAAAAATCGTGACGTTGTGGTGTGGTGACGCCATTGCAATTGGTCTGTGTATATTATGTAATAGATATATACATATATATATACATGTAATATATATATATATATATACGTATACACATTCCGTCACATAGCATCATACCTTAACAATCCCTGAACAATGAACAATCCATACCTATTTCCTCAAAGCTAGTCAATTTGAACAATTTCAAAATGGACAGCATGGGGACTTGACTGGGACTTGCCCTGCTTAAACAATTTTAAACACATATTTTAACAAAAAACACTTCCAACAAAATTTTGCCTGAGAAGAAATTACGTCCAAGATTAACGCCTTACGTTTCTCTGGAATTGGCAATTTCACAGTTGTTGAAAAATGATGTGTGCACCTCTCAGAGACGGTTTCTGAGCCCACAACCCAAAATCGGTCTTTTTTTTAGGATTTCCAATATGTTCATATACTTTCCAGTTCATGGATTGTGATAATTCCCAATATGTAAAGGGTTGTATAAGATCAATCATCAACCAAGACTTTCAAGAGGATCCAGAGAGTTCAAAAAAAATCAGGCCAGGAGCATTGTGTTTTTTTCTGCGGGCCCCTGTATCAACCGTACTAATTAATCCTGGTCCCCCAATACTAAACAGTCCCCCCAATAAACATGTGGGGGAGTTGTTAATATTAGGGGCTATTGAAATTAAAATAAATTAAAAGCCTTCCATAATTAAAACATGTTCGATTTTAAAGGACGGACCCTAATAAAAAAAGGACCTCGGTATTGACGGTTTTTTATTCTTAGGGGGTGAAACCCTCAAATGGGGCCTTCATTTTTAAATTGTTTTCTAAAGACGTCTAAAGGGTATACTAGTATATAAATTAAAAATCAAATTGGCCTTCAAATTTCCAAGAATTGAACACGGACCCTAGGTTTTGAATGTTTTGATATGTGGGGTACGTTATAAATTCGGATTACTCTGAATTCGAGATGATTCGAGGGGGATAAGCCAAGTATTGGGAACGGGATTCCGAAGCGCTCCTCCCCGGCAGCCTGTTCAAAGGATCGGAGGTTGAAGCCTTGCTGGTGACACAAAAAACACCGCCTTCAGCAAGAAAAAAGATGGATCTCATTAAATGGGCTAGTTGAAAAGCACAACTAAATGGCGTTTTTTATTAGGTGATTCATGGTGATTCTCAACAAACCGCTGTTGATTTTTGAGTAATTACCCTATTTAATTTCATTGACATGTATCTCTGCCATCCATGCAGTAAAACAGCCATCAATCTACAAGGAAGCGATGCGGCCCCCCAGTATGATTTCCGCTTGGGGTGCTGGTGACTGTACATAACTTAGATACATATGTATGGATTCATCTATATACATACCGTGTATCTCAAAGTATATATATATATATGTATATATAATTAAATATAATTATATATATATACACTTCTGTTCTACATGCAATCATGTATACATAATGTAATGAGCCCGACCAAACGGTCTGGAGGGATCACCAGCACGGCTAGCCAACCTGTGTCTTTACTTCAAATTGACATCAAATGACCAGGTTTCTAACTGTCACTGTAGCAGCAAGTTCAAAACTTTCAGAAGGCAACCAGCATTCTTTTTAAATGTCCTGCAACAAAAGGTATCCAGGTATCCATATTCAGGTTTGATTCCACCGTCACATGAAGTCCCGGTGAATGTTCAACTGAAAAAAAATAAAAAAAACGCGCTTCTGACATAGCGGTCATAAATTCGAATCCAGACCTCGATTTTTCGAATCCATTTTTATGCTAAACCAGCATTTAGCTGCCCATGACATCGATCCAAAATCTCTCCCCCAAACATGTTGTCCAAACCAGTTTCATTTCAAGTACCCTGTGGTAAACTAACACAACTATGGAAAATCACCATTTTTAATGGGAAAATCCACTATAAATAGCCATTTTCAATAGCTATGTTAGTCATTACCAGAGGGTATTCCCTAAAGCTCGGCTCGGACATTTTCCCAAACATGGTCCCTATTGGTCACTGCGGTCGCGCTTCAGAAGCCGAAAGCTGCGCATTTAAATCAACGAAAGGACGTCCGAACGTCCGAACTGAGCTGCCAAAACCTGCAAACGATCTGTCATGGCCGAGTCATGGCCAGAATGATGTTCAATCCCCATGGCTTTTGTTCAATCTGAATCATGGTGTTAGGGCGTGTAAATTTCATGTGTTTTCTCTGATCACTACAAAATATGTTTTTTTAAACTCTGGAACCCCCCAACAAAATTGAAAACTTCACCATTTGAACGGCCATTGCATGGAGTATTCGCTAGTGACAAACCCACATTCAGCGAATACTTCTGGCTGAATCAACATAATTCACCAACCCAAAAGCAAGGCCATTTAACAAGTTTGGGATACAGTAATTTCCCTGATATACCATTATATACCTACTAGCAGCATGATCAGTAAGGTCGCACCAGAATTTATCCAGATTTATTGTCGGTTTAAGCCCTACTCATTACCATGAAAATCATGATTGCTTTGATGTTTGATCACGAGAAAATCCCTACTTTTCATGGTCGAAACATGGATGAATCTCCATGAATGGAAGAAAAAAAACAACGGTTCCGGCCACTGCGCATGCTTGCACGCAAACTCGCGCAGCTGCAAATGTTTGCGAACACCGGCAACGACCAAGCGGGGATACTTCAGGGAGATGAGTGAAATGGGAATATCATCAGATATCAGAATCTGCAAGGTGATGCCCCAGTTCGTTAGCTAAGTTGGTTTATAAGTCCAATGTCACTATGGTTTATAGGTGATATATCTATAGTTAATGGGATTATAACAGTTGGTGCAAATAAGTCCAATAACTATGGTTTTTTGTTGGTGATATATCTATAGTTTTCATGGGATTTGTTGACCCATTTAGAACTTGGGGGAGCACCACCTTGTGTGATGGGAATAAACATTCGAATGTATGGACATATCACCTGCCAGTGATGGGGAATACTCTGAGATTGACAAGTAAAACTATATAAACCAGTCTTGGATTCCCATGAGTACTTCCTTCTTGTGCGGATGTAGGTTGATACATCACCATCAAGATGTGCAAAACATATTACACTTTCCATTCCGTCGCTTTCCCCTGCAACCAAACTTGAAATTGCTACGTGTTTTGGTGTTCACTTAAGGGTGTCTGAGTGTTGGGTTCGGGTTGGCTGTCTATTTTTTAAAGTTTGTTTTGAATGTTTGTTTCTAGTTGTTTCTTAATTTTTATTCTTAGTTGTTTGGGTGCTTCTTTAGGTATGTGATAGGTTTTTTTACTTTTGGTTCAATGATTAGCTAAGGTTGGTCTAGGGTTTATATACATTGCCAATCTTAGAAACCAAAAGACTAAAGGATTAAAGTACCCATCTAAGATTGACCTGGGTTGCTTCAGGGCTTAGGGCCTGAAATTTGCTGGGGGTACTGGGAGACCAAGGGGACAGGAACCACAAGACCTGGGGAAACATGTTGGGATATATATATATATATGGGATATATATTTATATTATTTATACTATTTGTTGTTTGTCTGCTTGGTTGTTGTTCTTGCTAGACTTGGGTTTGCTAGGCTTGCTCGACTTGCTGGGCGTCCTGGGATTGTTTGCTTGCCTACCTGCTGACTAGAACTTGGGGTGAGGGAAAAAAAACGGTGAGAAGAAAAAATAAATAAAAATAAAAAACAGATGGTACAGGAAAATAGGGGTATCGGAAATATGGGTTCTACACTCTGATAATTCAACATAGCTAAATGTGCTAAATCACAAGTTGTTTTTTTCACACATGAATAATCGAACTATTCATCGGCCATGGCTACTACATCATGAAAAACAACTGAAACGTAGGGCCATCAAAAATATCCGTTGTATTCCTGTTATAATCTATACAATGTGGGGACCCCCAGTTATGTTTGTTGGCTTATAAACACACCTAACTATAGATATACGTACCATAAACCATAGTGACATTGGCACCCGTTTTCACCAATTTTGCTATCATAAATCAGTTATAAATCCCATTGAAACCCCACCCATGTTTGTTGCTTAAATCAGACTTGTCCTATGGTCTCTATCCCACTATATCCCCATGATATTCGCATGTTTCATAGCCATGCCCCCAAAATCGCCGCCAATTTTGCCAAAGCCGGTCGTTCAAATGTTTTTTTCCGCATTAATTTCATAAATTTGCCCAGGTGGTTTCGAGAAAAGTCAAGCCATCCCCAAAACATATGGATTTATGATCCAAATTGTGTATATATATATATATATACATGGGGTGTGTATGTATATATATATATAC
>Ga0126342_10002958_pt1 | contig 27424 bp, 17 predicted proteins | sample Cyp1metagenome_FD_92528 | JGI IMG/M metagenome (GOLD analysis project Ga0126342, IMG submission 92528) | Coral microbial communities from Lord Howe Island, Old Settlement Bay, Australia - Cyphastrea 1 metagenome | ecosystem: Host-associated > Invertebrates > Cnidaria > Coral ... | reverse complement strand
CCCCCCCCACCCCACCCGGTTCCCCAAGAAAATCACACTATCCTTCGTGCACAACTTCTAACTGACGTGCGCAACTTCTAACTGACGCGCGCAACTTCTAACTGACGCGCACAACTTCTAACTGACGGGCACAACTTCCAACCGATGGGCGCAATGCGACAGCGAAAAACAGCAAAACCTGCGGGTCCGTTAACAGCGCCGGTAGCTTAAATTAGGCTCAGGCGGCGCCGTTCGCCCAGACTCCAACTTGACGCATGTTGAATGTTGAAGATCTTCAGTAAGGGATCAAATCCCAAAACCCTCGTTACACTATTACACCGGTTGAAGATCTTCAATAAAGGGATCAAGTCCATCACTCCTGTTGAACTATGCAGGGATTGCAAGAAAATAATTTGAAAAACATATTGTCGTGGACCCTTACGAGGCTTTCATTTCGCAAAGCCATCGTCGATGAAGCGCCATGTCCAGACATGTGGGGAAAGTGATCAGATTCACTCCCAAACGGTACATCCTGGCCATTCAATGACTAAAAGGGTCATGTCAACCCCGGATTCATAAACCACCAGAATCTATGTTGATTATGAGAATCATGGGGGCTCATGGGGCCTCCAAATAGTGATAGTGTGAGACTTCATTGGTACCCCCCCGATGAAAGTATTCATCCAGGGTTGACATTAATCCCATGACACCTCCTCTGTCTGGGAAGCCCTTCTTCGGGGCACGATTCCACTTTGGAAATGGCTTATATCGTTATACCATGTGAAAATCCCCGAATATCCCTACTTGAATAATCTGGGATATTCTGGATATAAATGATGGATATTATGGGATGAATATGGGTGACATATATGGATTTTCCATAAACAGTAGTGGAATCTCTATGCATAGTCCCCAAGATTCCACTGCTACTATCTGAAAATCTACTAGACTAGTATCCATATCTCTGATCTACTACATACATATTCCATCATATTGCATCATATCCAGATTCCATATATCTAATATAGACATATTCAATGTATATATATATATATAAATAAACCATGGATCCGATTCGTGCCAGGGCGGGTTTTCGTCTCGCACCTTCGCCAAGACCGAGGCCAAGCGACCTAGAAGGTGGCCACGGCAGTCCACCACGATCTGCGGCGGAAATCTGGTTGGTTTCGATTTGTCAAAATACGAAGATTCACCAAAAGTTATGATAACATCTGGGGAACCAAATGGAATATATATATTATATTATATTATATTAAATTATATTTATATAATATATATAAACTACTGGGATGTATGCAATGACTAATGAGGATATCGTGGCCCCAAAAACATGCCAACATGTACAAACAATTTCCAGGTGTGCAACGTCTCTACCTGTAGATCTATGACTTGGGGTTGCTATAATCCCTCCCCGGTCACATTAAAAATATATATAAACAATATCCCAGACAAAACTCCAGTTTAGTAACTCTTTTTTTGTGATCTGTTCATGAACTGGGGCCCCTAGCGTTGGAGAGTATGTCGTTTTTTGGAAGATGGGATGAACATGAATTGACATACGAGATCATACGAGCAACATCGGGAATGGTAAACTTTCACCGGTGAACAGGGGGATTTGACTCATGTTATTTCAATACGTTAACTACATCTAAATAATTATACGGATTTTTCTACCTCCGAGGCCTTGTGGTCTGGCCCGCCCTCCACATATTTAAATGTCGTTACCGTAGTCAAAAGTACCTATGAAAAGTGGGGATCTGACCCAGAAATGCGGAGGGACAGGACATTTAATCAACCAAAATGGGGTCCTCACCACTAATACTGGCGCAGCAGGAAAAATCAAGGCGTATATAGAATCAAGAAGAACCTTTGCGAAACCTTACATTCTTACATCACCCACCAAGAAAGAGCTCTTCAAAGGCTTGTGACAGATTCCTCCAAACAAATGAACCCATCAAACCTCCGAGTCACCAGGGAAGTTTGAAACGTGGTGATACACCAAACCGAGACATGTTGGTGCTAAATGCCCCTACAATGTCACAATAAATGACTGCCAAACCAATCTTCCCGAGCAATGCATTACACAATGTCACTACCCAGCAACATTCCGGTGGCGTCGCGACGTGACTTTCATTTTCCGGCCCAAAACCGCACGGGGCAAACGGCAAGTTGGTGACCTTTAAGGCCCATTGCCAATGTCCACGGCTCCGCCCTCCAAGTCAAGTCACATGATCCAAGTCGCAAGCGGTATAAGAAGATAGACCTTTTACTACAGCAAGGGTTTCAAGTACTGGATGGGAGCAAGAATTCTGTCTATATATAATACTATATAATTATAATCAATTTTACAGATGCTTACCAAATTGAAGCCAAATATCTCCCTTAATTAAATATGGAAAGTAACGACCCGAACACTCCTTCGCTTCCCCAGTAACAGTCCAAATGATCCTCACCTTGCACTGGACCTGGAAGACAGGGCCGCTCCTACAGGATCTATACTTCACGAAACTCCCGGATGGCGAAACCCAGGTCGTCATAGCAACATGTCATCCAGCTTCATGGGCTGATTCTCTAGTGGCTAGCAGTTTCGCGCCTTACCAAGGAGAAACATCAAACATGAGAACAAAGTGGGTACAATGGCTTAATCAAGATTCAATGTGACCTTCATTTGCTGCCTCAATGGACAACCGTGCCCACGGTCAACCTCTGTTATGCTGAAGATGTTTGGTAATGTGTATAGAACTTACCACTAGTTGGACAATAGATTGAACATCATTATATATATATAATCATTGGACTATTGTTAACAATTGAACATCAATAATGTATGAACTGCCAATTGAAACTTCCCTAATTCTAAGTACATCAGCCACCGGGACTTCCCTGTCAACTGCAACTCCCTTAGGGATGCAGGCTCAGTCAGGTCAAAAGCCCTTCGTCATCGGACCTGCAATTGATTTTATCTCGGGTCGGTTGAGGCCTTAAAATATTGGGGATGTTTGGAGTTTATCCATGTTTATCCATGGAAGAAGGGGGAAAATCCTATTAAAATTAGGATGATTTGGAGGTATATAACTCCAGTGGAATCTAAGTGGGGGATGTATTCCTATAGTCTGATGTATCTTTTTCACCAACACCAGTGTGACGCCACAACGCACAACGTATCCAACAAACCAACACCCTCTGGTTGTGAGTTCCACTAATGTGTTGGGTCTTTGATGTGCCAGTGGGACAGAAAACACTTGATGAACACATACATGGGTTGTATGGAATATGTATACATATTGTGTTGATGGTATCTGCCTACAGTATAATATGTATGTATGTACTATGTATGTACGTATGTATGGATGGATGGATGGATGGATGGATGTATATGTGTATGTGTATGTGTATGTATATGTATATGTAATGTAATATAATCTAATCTAATGTAATGTTATGCTATGTGTGTATGCATGCATGCATGTATGTACTGTATAAATCTGTATAACATATATATATATGTAATTATAGATATATCATGTAAATCCCCATGATAAGGATCTTCAACTTTCTGCAGGAAACGACATACATCTCCCTCTGGTAATCTAAGCTGGCAATCGTTTGTTTTGTCTGTGTTCATCCCATTTATTTATTCATGTATTAATTTGTATATTTATATAAACATATAATACATATATAATCATATATCTCAATGTACAATGCAATTGTTTATACAAATGACAAATGCCATTCCAGGATGTTCCTAGCTTCACCTGTATGATATACATTGAAAGACCATGATTTCCCACTGATTCCCTGGCGAAACTCCAGTGACTCCAGTGTTGGCGACCTGAAGAGATGTGGAAAACCATTAGCAATGCACGGATCATGATACAACATGATACAGCATGAACACTTACCAGACTTACCACATAGAACTTGTGTTTGCATGTGTTTGCAACAAACAAGACAAGAGGCGTTTTCACTGAGAAAACTCACCTTCCAGACCGAATACGCACCTGTCATCGGGCATGATGAGTTGCACTTCACGCGCAGCGGCTGCCCTGTCAGGGATGCACACAACCAGCAATGTAACAAGGGATCACCCCTGCAGAAATTTCTTTCAGTCAACCATGGACATTTTTTTAATCACATAAACTTGTCTTATGCCGACTTTTGGCCCTACTATCATCATTGCAATTGTGGGACGCCCTGCTAAAGAATATTTGTTTAGTCGGTTTGCTTAATAATTACCCATTGATATCGAAATCTCAAAGTCTTAAAGTCCCAAAGTGCACTTTACGACTAATGACGTGAATTCCCATTGAATTCCCTGCGTATGTCCTATACAATGGAATTTTCAGGAACCTAAAATGGAGGTACTGTACCATTTTTCAGGCAATATTTTGCGGGGATATTCCCTTACATAGCCCTGAAAAATAGGCCTTACATATGGTAGGTACCTCCAATAAATCGGTTCCTGAAATGGCCATTGATATGTTGATGGTTACATGGATGTTTCAAGGCAAGAAATGCTGCAAATCCCGCAAATGATTTGGCCCATGTCCTCAGCGATGCGCACCTTCGCAACTCAGCACATAGCCTCCAGTCGGGGAAAATTTTGGCAATCCCAATTGTTGTGTGGTTAACTCATCTATTTCTGTTGCTTATTTCACCATTTGCTGTTGGTTAAATCCCAATTTCAGATGGGATAAAAGTTTCAATCCCATTCTTCGTTGGTCCAAAAAACTGGTGCGTCAAAACTATAATGTGCTTGGGAAACTGTGATTTCATATGAGCATACACCAGGAAATTGAGTGGATTCTATGGATTTGTCTCATGGGGGTACCAATTCCACTGGTTCATCATTTTCCCATCCGAAGTCTTGCCATTTCTATAGGGTATATCATGAACAGACCCAGGATCATCACAAGGCCCGAGGCTTTTTTAAGGCCCACCGGACCAGCCAAAAAAATCCGGCTGGTCCGGTGGTGATTCTTTGAGGTCTGAGCCAACTGTTTTGCTGCTGGTTATGTTGATTGAATTACCACAGGACCACAATTGCCAACACAACTCGATTGAATTATCCCCTGTGGGTTCTATTGCCAACTGGCATGCGCAAAAATCTATTGCCATCCATTCGACGTTCTTACAGAGTGTTAGAGGTCAACACACCAAATCCGGGTCAAACGTTGACCCCGCAACCGGGTCAACATCTAACGACAGGGTAGTGCAAACAAGCTGGGTTGACAGCCTGGACGTGACATAATTAAAGAATGTATGTATAAATATTATCTGGTTGGTGGTTTCGACCCCTCTGAAACATATGAAAGTCAGTTGGGAGTATTATTCCCAACTGAATAATAGTCCATTCCCAACTGAATAATACTCCCAACTGAATGGACAAATAAAAGCCATGTTCCAAACCACCAACCAGTTACAGTATTGTGTATATATATAGAGAGAGAGAGAGAGTGAATCAGCCTGGATAGGAATCCGACTGGCCGTGCTGCTCGGGTACAAGGTGATGCTCCCCTAGTTCTGATAGTTATGAGTTGGTTGTTAAACCGAATCAATTGATATATCTACCATGAATCCAACAGTTCACCTACTGAAATCAAGCATAATCAAGCAAAGTATTCAGAAACCTGGGGCACCAACCTGAAACTTATCCCCTCTCCCCATGTTAAACACTCCCGTTGAAAGAGACATTTCCATGGGATTTACAAATAATTGGAACCCTTCCAATGGGATCCAATGGCTGTGTTTCAGATGAGGGATCCATGGTTTTTGGCCAATGGGATGTTGATTTTCAGAAATCTCATTGAAAGGACATATCAAAACATATATTAGCCTCTGTTATGTTGCCTCGGGATATGGTTCTCATTTGTCTCGCTATATATGTATACATTTACATATACATACATACACATATTCCATCATATTCCCATTATTAGTGCAACCTCCCCACTTGGACATCGTTGCATGATAACCCCATAATATGCCATGAACAAAATATTGCAAACACCCAAGCAATATCCCAACATGTTTGCACTATATCCCCATATGGATACCCTCTGGTAATTTAACATAGCTATTGAAAATGGCCATAGAAATATATAGTCGATTTATCCATTAAAAATGATGATTTTCCATAGTTATGTTAGTTTACCAGAGGGTATATTCCCCATATATTGGGTAGTATAATCCCTTATAATCATCAACCAACCATCATTTATCAGCTTTATTGGCTATATTCCATGAATAGTTCATTGTATTTCCATATGCCAATATTCCATTCCCATGGTTCCTTCGGAACATTTCGGTCAGGCCCACCTCGTCTCATTCATGAACCTCGGACATCCGATGGAACAATCATGGGGAATTCCCATGGGGAAAATCCTGAAGAAATATGGCCAAACAAAATATATAAATGGCGTTGTTTATGGAAACATCATCTGGAAAAGGGATGAACAGGGAAACATATCATCTGTTCATTGATTTTCCACTGCCATGTTTGATTACAAAATGGTGTGTCACTATTTTTGATTTTTGTAATTCATCCCCCAAAGCACTTGGATTTCGGCTGTGAGGTTCAAGTACCATTTTGGGATCCAAAGGGTATCTCATGATATTTCACCAACATGGGGCTACCCAACAAGAATGGAATTACACATATTACAACTAATTAGTTCTATCCCCTTGGGCAATCTTACGTACCCTGCAAAGGGCGAGACAATAAACATCGCTGGTCAACATCTATGTGTGAATATATCTGTATATATGTATAGATATACATGTAGCAACATTGTTTACATAGTGATAATTTTATAATTGTCTTTTCTATATTTTTTGGTGGTAATTATATATATATGCACAGAAACATATATATATATATAGAGATTAAAAAAAAAAAAAAGTATTCAACTAGCCACACGAGTCCGTTTACCCACACTTTGATATTTAAGTTACAACTTTTGTTGGTTACCCTCTGGTAATTTAACATAGCTATTGAAAATGGTCATAGAAATAGTTGATTTACCCATTAAAAATGGTGGTTTTCCATAGTTATGTGAAAGTTTACCAGAGGGTAAACAAATGGTCCCCCCTTGAAAAAAATAGTGAAATGAAACAACCTTTGCCAGTAAAATCTCCATGGTAAAAATGTCCACGTCTGTTTTGGTTTGCCAACATTTTAAACCTCAACTTTGAATCATATAATTAACTAAATTATTCATCAATAATCACCATTAGTACCCAGTTAATGTGATGATTAACCATCATTAACCATCATATAATCATCCAAAAACAATCGAAAAAGAGTCGTTCATCGCTATGTCAGATGGTTTTTACCATGATTTTCAGCCTTCACCAGATTTTGGATTTTTGTTCCACCCAACCAGTGGTTCCCGCTGCCAAGGCCACTGATGCTGTAGGGCGAAATGCGCGCCGCGCAGCAGTTCCAACTCCTTCTGTCGCGCTCGGAGCCGTTCCAATTCCAATCTGGCCGTGGCTGGCCGCCGGGGGGTCAAAACCCATGGATTGTCCGAAAAAAAAAGTGAGGCCCTCCGGAAAACCGTAGGAAAAACCATGGGAAATGAGGATTTATATCCGATTTCAGTGGGATTTTGATGGGATCTGATCATGTTGGCGAATTGTTCAAGAAAATATGGACAATGGGATTAACTAAGCTGAATTATGATAGTCAAAATGTCCTATGGTCGTATAATACAAGGATATTAACGCATTAACGTAGCGATCAAAGGTTGACTACGAGTGCCCTCTGGTGTCATCAAACATGGCTGGAGAATCCCCAAATGTTCCATCAATGAAGGGAATGTTCCGTAAATGAAGGGGTTTACATATAACTATTTAAAAACATGCCATATTTCTAGCTGATTTATCCTTTAAAAATGGTGATTTTCCATAGCTATGTAACAAATTACCAGAGGGTAAATGAAGCCTGCTGATTTGGTCTTGGCACCTGTCAATGATCCAACGTTACCTGGTAAAGTAACAGTTTGCGAACTGGAAAATCATCATTTTTAATGGGAAAATCATGGAAAATCCACTATTTCTATGGCCATTTTCAATAGTTTATTGTTTCAATCACCATCCTTTAAGAATCCTTTATAGCTGAATCAACTAACTAAATGTGCCATGTTCTATGTCGCTATGTTCAATTACCGGAGGGTCTACAACAATGGGAAATACATCGAAAAATTGAATATTCAAACAGGATTAAACAGGGAGATCGTCTGCACCGGAAGTTTGATTACAGCCGCTCTCCCCGACATATGACAAATAAGTATGCACGATTGTCTCAAAATGTGCTCCATCTAGCAAACTAACATAGCTATGGAAAGAAAAACGCATACAACCATCATTTATCCTCTGGTAAATTGACATAGACCCTGAAAATAAGCAATTTTTAGTGGAAACCAGTCTTCCAACCCCTATCTGCCAGGGTCTATGTTAATTTACCGGAGGGTATATTCATTATAATATATTCATAGTTGATTTTCCGATGCGCATCTCCATATTTGGAGATTTTCAAGCCACGTTTCATGACACCAGCAATCTCTGCCAAGCTTCCGTTGGGTGGGGGGCTCCCTTCACGGAAATGACCAACCAACAAGATTCATCCAAGGTTTGATTATACTTAAGGATTCATTAGTAATCATTAATCATTAATAAATCACGCATGGTATTAATTTATCCACTGTAATTGATAATGGTAATTCATATAAGGTAATTGTTCCTTATGTATCAATGGTATTTTCAAGGTTTGATTATACATCCACATTAATAATTCATTAATACCACAGTGACTCGTTTGAACATGCTTTAAATATGTTTAAATCCCACTTCAATAATTCACTAACCTGAAAATAGCTAAAACAAGGCCAGCAGGGATTATCCCATTGACATTTTTTTTTGTCCCGGTTCACATCCCATGTTCCATGCTGAAAGCCATTCAACTAGCCATTTTCTGCCATTGTTCTTCAATGTGTTTCCTATGATTTTCTATTTTCCCATGGATTTTCCGTCTCATCGCGTTATACTCGTTGCTTGATAGCTTTCGAAGGCATGGCTTACCATCATCCCCAATAAATATAATTGGGCAGTAAAAGTCCCTGTACGGAGGTTTCCTAAAATGGGGGCAAACCCTAAACCCTAAACCCCATTAAATTAATTAATCGACCAGGGTATTAACCACTCAATGATCATGCTATGAGTACCTATATTTAACCAATCACCCAGGGTATAACTTTAATAACAACTAATTATCAACTGCTATTAGTTATTATCAACTATTATTAGTGATTAGTTGTTATTTTACTAATATTACTACCATTATTATTAGTTATTATATTAGTTGATCACAATTGATAATTATGTAACTACTATTATTGACTATTGTTAGTCGTTATATTCTTATTATTTTGCTATTATTATCAGTTATCATAGTTGATAATCATTAACTACTAGTAGTAGTAGTTATATTCATTATACTTTTATTATTATCATCAACTAATAGCTAATTGGTGGTTTCAACCCCGCCAAAAATATTATATAGTCAGATTGGATCATCATCCCAACTATTGGGGAAAATAATAATGTTCCAAACCACCAACCAAAATAACTATGTTATACTGTTATATCATACTATATTATACTACTACTATTATTATTACCCTCTGGTTATTTAACCCATGAAAATAGATGGTTTACCTATTAAAAATGGGTGGATTTTCCAGAGGGTAACTACTATTATTATACTATTGTACTAATAGCTACCAAGTTATTTTAAGTCCATTGATTTCATGGCTCCAAAACCCCCAAAAAATGCAACTCCACGCCTGAGGTCCTCCATCTCCGCGCGATCCTCTTGGCCGCGCTTCAGCTCCAGCTGGCACCGGAAACGTCAGGGATTTTTCGCCATGACTTGGGTCTGAAAATAGCCAGGAATCATGGGGAAAATATGGGAAATTGACGAAAGAATGGTTTTTCTGATGGATTTGGAGGTACCAAAAACTTTCAGACGTTAACCCACTTGGGGATATACACATGTCCTGTGTCCAAAACCGGTGGATACCCCAAAATTAAGACTTTTATGGGAATAATGAGAAACCATTCAACTTGCAGGCACCCTATTCTCACAAACACCGGTGACATGCAGTAGTTCACATTGCTGTTTCAACAAATTACCGGCAAGACATGAGTCAATCTGAATACTGCCTCCAAATACCAAAAAAAAACACTATCCAATAATTTTGGCTTTCAGTCTTATTTTTGCTTGGTTAAAATGCCATGTCCATTTGGAGAATCCCAAATTAGCCATCCCTTGCCAAATCCGTCAACCATCTCTATAAGCCTTGGTTTTAGGGTACCTCTAAATCCACTGAATCATTATAATTTTCCCGAAAATGGACTCTTGATGTCATAAATTGGGGCATTCAGACACAGCCGAATCACTTAAAAATCCCATGTTGCTTTTCTTAGAAGTTTGAACAAATCCAAACGTTCTTCGACAGGAGGGCTCCTGAAGTGATACATGAAAGAAAAAACATGATACCCTCTGGTAATTTAACATAGCTATTGAACATGGCCATTTATAGTGAGTTTTCCCAATAAAAATGACCATTTTCAATAGCTATGTTAAATTACCAGAGGGTAAACACAAGAACAAACCACTCATAAACCCATCATCATCCCAAGGTGTTTATTCCCTAAGCCCTAAGCGCCATAGAAAAAAACCGTTCGTGAAACCTGCGCAATGCCTTGAGGTCCTCTTCATCATCGAGGCCGAAACTTCGCAGCACTTGCATCCTGAAAATGATACGATGTAGCAATGTTGAAACCTGTTGAAATACCAAATTTATGAATATGTGTAAATGAACATGAAAATAACTTATGGGGAACTTAGTAGCTGGCAAACCTAACTCTTGATACCACTTTGATATAGCTTAAAGATAGTTACTCATTTACTCTCCTGTAAACACACATGAATGTGGAGAACATGCAAGAAATGTAGATCATTTTTCGGGAAACCGTGAATTTTCCACATTTATGTTAGTTTACACTAGGGTGACATGGGTTTACTCATGGGCCCATGGGATATTCAATTGGATTTATAACCACGCAAAATAACGGAAATATAAGGAGATTTAAACAATAAACATGGTGGTATAATTGTGGATATCATAGAGTCATAGAGATGCTGTAATTGAATATGTCATTGGACAATGATCTACAAACATTGATGCAATGTATATATATATATGTAAGAGAGCATATCCCCACAATTTGTGGTGCCCTCCAGTTGTGTTTGTTGGTTATCAACCTTGTCATCTAACTAGGCTAGTTCGATCTATCTACCATAAACGCAATCGTTATATAATCTTTACTGGAGAGCAACAGGTATGGCCGTTCACCGATATTATAAATTGTTATAACTGATTACTTCTATGGGATTATACATTCCATAAATGGGGTGATTTGTTAGTACTTATAACTGTTATTTCGGGCCATAACTGTAACTCTGATCATCGTGGTTGTAGTGGAAACTCATCTTCCAACCCTTGTCTGTCAGGGTTGAACTGATAATTTACTGGAGGCTTATCTAAAAATTTGACTCAACCAAGACACATCCGATCCAGTTTGCTGATCTCTGGCGCCACCGCTTTGGAGTTCTCTCCAACGCTGCGGCATAGGGCTGTGAGCAGCAGGAGCCTCGCCGGAAACAGGGTCGTGGATGGTGACTCTGCTGGAAGTGAAGGATTTACCACATTTATATATCTAACCATATCTAACCATATTTAACCCACAAACAAATACACAAAATGGGCGGGAATTGAAGCAACCAAAATAGGGATTTGATTGAGAACTCTGGGATTGAACTTGTAAATTTTACGGATTTAAGCAGCAAAAACTGAGATTTCACCAACAAAACGGTGATTTCACCAAGAAAAAATCAGCAAACGTGGGAGGAGCCTGGGAGGAGTATATATAAACAGTCAGCTGCCACAAACATGAATATAATGGAATGACTGATGAGCATATTGGAAAGGGCTAGGGGGTTAACATGGGTTAACCAAGTCATATACTACTTGGGGCTGCCTGAAAATGGTGTATACCGTGTATACCCACAAAATAAATTTCCATTCTAATTGCATTAAATGATGATGAACCGATGAACCAGGGAAGTCCCGGAAATCTTATTCTCAAACAAACATGCGTTTGCAGCGCCAGGCTGATTCTCTATAGCTTACAAGGCTTATATAACATAACTTAAGTGCGAAGGCTGGGACTTAAAATGCAAAATTGTGATCTCAAACAGCAACAAACGAGGATGTCACCATCAAGAATGAGAATGTCATCCTTACCTGCAAATACTAGCTTTAAAGCTGGCCCAAGTTAGATTTAGATAACCACATGGATCCACAACAAGCTGGGATTCAACTGCAGAAACCGTGACGTAAGCTGCAAGAAACATACAATCATACATCAACATGCACAAATAGTGAGGATTGGGTTTGAAGCCTTTATAGCAGCTTCTACGACCCTTTTTGCTGCGTTTCACTATGTATGCTGAATATATATATATAACTTCATATGTTGCTAGCTTCCAAAATGCATCCGGCATCTTATATATCCAACTGACGGATTAATACTTAACAAATGTTAACAGTTAACAAGTCACTCTCCCCATGTTTCAAATTAAATCTATTGTTTTCACGTGTTGCATCACGATGTTATTCATGCATATAAATGCCGACTACCATGGTTCTGGGCGTCATCACATTGCTCCATGAGCTACCATCAGGTCCAATCTTAGCTATCATATGATCGGGAAACTGTCGTAGTAGTTCCTTAGCTTCCCATTTAATTGATAGGGAATACGGATGCTCCTAGCCCCTTAGTAAGCTCCCTCCTCATTATTTGATGGCTGGACTCGCTCGCTCAAGATGGATGTCATCATTTTCTCGGTCCCGAACGAGGTGGTGCCCCATAGTTTGCGGAGTTGGTTTGCAAATGACATAACTATAGGCTTATGGTAGACATCTCTATATATAAACCTGTACACGCGATCCCCATGGTTGTTAGTTAGCTAAGTTTGTTATGTTTGCAACAAGGATGATTGTTGCGTTCTTGGTAAACATGTCGAACCGGTATAAACGATAAATCCCTGATCATGCAACTATATTTATATAATGATATCCACTATAAACCGACAAAACATAGACTACACACATACATTATACATATCTATACAACATACACTTATAGGTGAATACATCATATAATCTTTCATGCTACATCAGGGATTATCCATAATATTATCTGTAGTATTCACCATACTGATTTAATTATCTATACATAATTATACATATATATTATATAATGATATCATACATCATACACATATTCTATCAACGTATTATAAAACCCACTGCAAAAACCACCGGTGCCGAAGAAGCAGAAAGAAGGCACCCAGCGATAGGAAGACCAAGAAGAGTTCCTAAAGGATCAGGCCCAGGAGGCCCCGGAATGTATAGAATTTATGGTTATAAAGTGTTATAACATCAATGGGAATTTCAGGATCCTAAAATGGAGGTACTGTACTATATAAGGGCATATTTTCTAGGGATATTCCCTTACATAGGCCTTATATAGGCCTTATATATGGTAGGTACCTCCATTTTAGGTTCCTGAAATGGCCATTGATAACAACAAACAAATCATGGGTTAATTGGGTTATGTAACATGTATATACAAAGAGAGATAGAGAATAACTCATGGGCTATATAATGTCATATATATAATATAGTATGTATGTATATGGTTATAACATGTTATGACTTATATGTAGGAACCCACAGCAAAACACTATAGTCAATAAACCAGGTAGGATACACAAACTTACTACAATCTCGTATCTAACCAAGGTATTGTTCCTGGTTCATTACAGGGATGCAAGCTGCGACTGACCACCACTGCCAACGAACGAAACATGGAAGATATACTAATCAATTACTAATCAATCACCCATGGAGTTTCGACATTGACATACGCACATGAAGATATTTTGTATATGTATTTGCACATATACACACATATACACAGATATATGTATACATACGTGTATATATATATATATGTATATGTCGATATGTATATATAATATACATATCAATATATATATATATTTATATATATATATATGCAAATCTACATTGTTTTCGTATGTATGCACATGATTGCACATGTATTTTCAGATTAATCGCAAGAGAGAGAGAGAGAGAGAGAGCAGAGACAAAAAAAGAGAGAAGCATGTGCAATTTGAAAATGCTCCGCCAAAAATGAGATGCGACCCACAACAACCGTCTGCCCCAGCTTCGCTTGTGTCGCTTGTGTCACAGGACGTGGACGCAATCGCAGCAATCACTGGAGCAGTGGAAGTTGCAGTCACGGTTGTGCTTCCTCAATGCTGCAGTGGGATTCAACCACCTTGGCATCTACTATTGGGGGTGTCACGGTGTCACCCACCGTCGTTGGCATCGAAACCGTCCGTGAGAGACAAAGCATCGCTGATATCAGACCACTAATCAAACAAACATATAGTTTTGTTTAGATCGACTATGGAGATTCCTTCTTCATCGTTTCTCATTCAGACCATACGGAACCGCTGCATCTTGGTGACGATCCTCCCCCGAAGGGCCTGTCACCTCACAGTGTCGAAGATTCCAGTCATAGCTAACAAACATGATGGCATAATTTGGGTAAACCAATGTCATAAACCATCCCCAAATCAACATAATGGGATTGAAACCATTCTCAGTCATGGCTGCTTCATTGTTTTACCGCTGCAACCCTTCCCTTTGGTTTACCCAGCTTCTGGTCCGGCTTGAAGTGCTGCTTACCATGGAAGTTGAAGTGAAAGAGGTGCTTGCGCTGCTGGTAGAGGTGACAGATCTGACGTGGGGTGGTTTGGCCCAAAAATATCCCGGGTATCCAGGAGATCCGTTTATTCACGGCCTTAAATTCATGAGGAAACTAATGAGAAGCCATTGGAGTTTCGGGGCGCCCTCTAATCCTCCAATCCTAAACAAGGATATGTTTTTTGCTTAGTTATATTTTTTGGACAAAAAATGGTTCTAAGTCTAAGTCTGTCGCTATATTTATCTTCTGTAAATCACTGCGTCAGAAATTGGAACGTTTATCGTCCATCCCACAGCTGCCAATGAATTTTGTTTGCATCGCCCTCCATCTTAAGCATCATCTATTTGGATTGGCTATGACTTCATTGGAAGTTGTCTACCCTCAGGTAATTTAACATAGCTATTGAAAATGTCCATTTATAGTGGATTTACCCATTGAAAATGGTGATTTTCCATAGTTATGTTAGTTTACCAGAGGGTAAATCATTTCCACAGATCAGTTGGTACAGCACCGGACTGGTCCAGTCCATTGCTGAGATCCCTGGGATGACCGACGCCATCCCATTCTGCCTGGAACTGCTGGAACTGCTGGAACTGCTGGTGCTCTTTGACACCTGGGCTCGCCGGAGTCAGGTTGGTTTTTCCCGGCGACGGCTCCAAAAGTTGGTGTGCAATGTTCCCTTTATCCAATTTTGGGAGGTCTGGTTTGTCCATCATTGGGTTGAGAATTCGGTTGATTTCTTTTGGGTCTATCCTTCCCAGCCCCGAAGGGCCTTCGGGTGAATAAAAATCGCTGCTGTTCCCAGAGCTGAACTAAGTGACTTGGGAATGATTCCCCCTACTCACCACATCAGCACTTATTTGTGGTGTCTCCAAAATTAAGTTGCCACGCCCCCAAAGTAACATAGATATACATAGATACTGCCAAAGAGGGCGTTGGAAAACTATGGATTTCCCCGGTCTTCCCTCTGAAGCAATGCCGAGGCCAATGGTGACCACCCCGAAAACCCTCAGCATACATCAAACATAGAGTCTTTTCCAAAGAAACGCGGTCAAACCCAGCCAAAATGCTTGAAGGAATGCCATTCAGGGACCAAAAATATCGTGGACTTTCCCGGAAAAGGCACCGTTGAGCTCGCAGTTGTGCTTGATGTTGTTTGCGTGATACCTCGGTTTGCGACCACCAAGATTCTTAGAAGGCGCTATGTTCTTACCGGGGTTCCAGTGTAGACATGAAAACATAATCCATCTTTAAACAATCCATTTCTTGGGGGATTGATGACTTTGACCCATACCGTCCACTTGATCCAACTTGAATACCATGGAACTTCTCAATGGTGAGAGAATTCTCTTCAAAGCCACTAAATCGCAGGCTTGCAAGGCACATTAAGCTTGCCCTCTGGTAATTTAAATGTTTGCTCTGGAAAATCACCATTTTATAGCTAGGTAAATCGACAACTCAACATAAATCTGAGTAAATTACTATATTCCACTAACCTGAAATAAGGCTTTGTTTGGGGATAATTCACCTTACCAACCATCATTCCAGTGAGGGAGAACAGTGAGGCTCACTGCAATTTGCCATCAAAAATCATCAATTTCTATGCATGGGCCATCTATGCATCATCTACAGTATGTCTAACAACTGCTAGCTCATAGAACTATAGAGTTAGAGTCATCTTCTGAATGTATATGCATCATCATCTTGTATTTCCAACGTCATCTTAGAAGTTTCTATCATCTATCCATCATCATCATGGCTGTCATGATTTTTTTTCAAGGGCCAGGGCTTCCAGGGTGCTATCCGTGCTATCCGTGTTATCCCATCAGCCGCCAGGCTCCAATGTTCAGCTGCTCAGTATGCAGAGTCTCAGTGGCTAAGTTTCGCATCAAAATATTCATGCCTAGTTTCCAAACAGGTACCTTTTACAACACAAGATAGATTTGACATGTCATTTAATATCATTTAATATTTGTACACGTTGACGTGTTGCCAAACCCTCCGCACTATAAAGTCACGCATGCTGAGCCTCATTTTCAGACACCATAAATTCAAATATATGGTCAGAAACCAGCATTCCCCCTAAACTGAGGAGGGGAACCCCTGAATTCAGTCAATTTATGAGGGGGTTGACCGCCTAGAGATCCCCCCCATCCCTTGCCGTTCAGCCGCTGGATGTGGTTGAACCGGAGCTGCTGGATGTGCTGCTGGTGGTTGTGCTCGCCGGTGGGCCCGCAGCTAGAGCTGTAGCGTTTAGGCAAGGCCTCAGCTGAGGTGTGTCCAAAATAAATGGTATCTCCAAATGTGTTGGTTTATCATTATTTTCCGCAACGGGGTATAGCCAATCTTCAGTCAAACCATGTCAAACTCAAACAAAATTTTGGGGGGAGGTAGGCAGCAAGATGAGATTCAACAATGATAGGGCCTGATTGGGATAAATCAACCATGATAGGTTGGTTGGAAATCATAGGTTCAACCAATCAGCCTATCATTGTTAAATCAACTAATTTTCCAAACATCATTGGGATGAGATTCAACCATGGTGATGCTCCCACTGATGTTTGGAAACAAAATCAGAACCAAGGTCCTTGCTCCAAGAACTGGACAACCCCATGGTTTACTGGTCCCAAATATGTGGCTTCATCCCGCAGAAGAAACAATGCTTTCTGGTGGGTGTCTGCTACCGGGGGGAACTGGTATGGACTGACAAGGATCAGTTTCTACTTAGACCATCTTAGACCCTCCCAGTCCCGTGTTCAAAGCGGTACAAGATGGTACAAGTCTTCAAATAATGGGTGTATGATCACTATTGTTACTATTGTTCTGGGTGTTTAGAGGATACGTATACATAATTATATAATATTATATATATATACTTTACATAATTTATAGGTAGCTATAATGAACCATCCCCAAGGTTTGGATCCATTAAGTGTGATATCTGATATCCCAATAGTTAATGATAGTATACATTGGCAATGGTTCCCACAATGATACCACCTAGACCCTCCAAATACAAACAAATGTAAAAGATTGCAAAAGTACTATTACTAAAATTAAGGGCTAAAACACAATGTTTATGGGTACTAACGGATATATATTACCAATGGTTCTCATAGTGATACCCTCTGGTGAACTAATTTTGCTATGGAACTCACAATGGAAACACTAGGGAAATCATCGAATTCAATGGGTCATGTTCATTCATGTTCCATGTTCAAATGGCAATAGTGAAATCCCAATATATGGTAATAATCATGAAACATCATGAAACCCAATAGTCAATATGGATCTTAAATGATCTTAATGGATCTTAATGGTACAACAGCCGTCGTAAACCATGTTATCGGTACTTGGAGTGTCAAGGTAGACACTTAATGATGGTAAGACCATCGCAATACTTATAAAGTACATGTTATGCGAATATCAAAGACGTACATTTAAATCACATTAGATGGAATAACCCCAATTAGTTTTTACTCCCAATCAATCCCAAATAGTTGTTATATATGAATAATTTCATGATAGTTACATATCCCAAATAGTTATAAATCCCCAAGCAATCTTTGCATACCCTATTTTCAGACACTGTTTCCAATAATCCCTTCCCCCTAATATTGAACACCTCCCCTTAGAAACCATGCTTTAGGAATTCCACATAACTGGACCATTTAGAGATCAATTTAGGGGGTGTGTTTATGTTTTTTATATTAGAGGGATGAGATCAAACATCATTAACCAATTTAACCATTATCTTATTCAGTGGGTGATCTCCCGGAAGTTTCAACCCTTTTTCATTGGGTCCGCGCGCGCGCGTGCGCCCCCACCAGCGATTTTTTCGGATTCTTAGTGGCGCGGGCGCATCATCAACCATTTTTAGTCACTATATAAGCATCATAATTATAATCGATTTCTCAAAGATTGATGGCCCTAGGTTCTGAGACCGGACGTTGCGGAGCCGTAAAGAGGAGCCCACGATGCCGCCACCGGAGGAATCGTAGGAGGCCAAGTAGAAACCTGGCAAAAAACTGGAGAAGTTTTGGGAAAATGGATCAACATGGATGAAACTTGATGAAAATCTTAGGAGAATTCTTACTTAGACCTCTTAATACCCATGCAATATACCCATGGAACATATGAACAAATTATAGTGTATAACATGCTGTAAAAGTCCCATTTTGTAGTACTTATATGACTTATATGACCCCATTTCTGAAGGTACTTAGAGGGTCTGCTACGGTAGCACTGTTTTTCACCATGCCATGGGGTCACATTCTTTGCTGGAAATCCGTGAGCATCTTGGGTACCCGCGCTGATGGCGCGGCAGTTCCCACCGTTCTCACATGTTCCCACCGATACCCAAAAAGTAAGAAGATACCCAAATGATCCATGCTGGTTGGTGGTTTTAACCATCTTGAAAAATATTAGTCAATGGGAAGGATTATTCCATATATTATGGAAAGTAAAAAATGTTCCAAACCACCAACCAACATGGTGCTGAAGTATTTGCCAACATGCCCCAATCATGGCCCTGTCAAACATGTCAAGTATGCTACATATACCATGCATGGAGCATAAGGCTTCGCAAACCGAGAACAACTGCACCATAATCATGCTCGCATCATATCCATACTATGGCTATTCAGCCCCCATAGAAATCCGATAACTCATAAGAAACTTGGGAATCATCGTGCCGTGCCCTGCTCCATATTTGACTCCGCCGCAGCTGCGCAGCAACTTCTGCAATCTTGGATAGGCTTCACCGGTAATTTTACTCCAACCATGTGTATTCATGGTCAGTCTCCCAATGGCTGCGTCTGAGACGGTGGTATATCCACCCCATTTTATGCAACATTACAACATATTACATCCATCATTGTGTAACATCGGCATCCGCCAGTTCTATCCATGTCTTGCTAAATTTGTCGAAATTTTGGGAACGCACGGTTTTCAACCATCAGACTTAGGGGGGGGTGCCATGGGGTCCCCTTCGAAAAACCCCGCAGGGCTCCGGGCGCAAGAGAAACTCGCCATCGTTGGGCACTTGGACTTGACCATAGGACCAATCCTGGCCCCGAGTTCCGACGAGGTGGATGGAGTTGATGCATGTAACTAGCTGAAGAATGGTTTATGGTATCTGTAGATGATTGAGTTGGTTGGTAACTAGGGAATCTATATACAGTTACTAATATTACAGTAGTTAACTATAGTTTGTGGTAGATATATCTGTAATGGGGCTTACAAAGCAACTAACATGTATCCACATGATTCTATGCTGGAAGGATCGCAACCAGTTTCAATCCAATCCCAGGTTTGCAGAGAAAGCCATAAGAAACGGGGTAAGATTTGGATCCCTTTCAAGTCCTACAATGCGAATTTACAGGTACAAGTACTGTCCAAAACTAGATATCCATCTCTATTCCATGACGTTTCAACACAAATGCAAGCATATACAAGCATGTTTTTGGATTCCATCTTCGCTTTCAAACATACATCATGTCCACCATGTTATCCTTCCCGTGGATCATCTTAGAAACATCTACCAGCAAGGTTCATGGCAGTCATACATTAATGGCAGTTAAAAATTGACTTATAAACACCACTATCTCAAACATAGACATTTTTTTATCGTTAGTCGCGTTATACACACCAACTGAGCTAACTATGGATCAACCTTCAAGCTACACGACTTGAATATCACCATACATGTCTACTAAACAACCTCCGGCCCTTCGTTTCCGTTGTTCCTTTTGGGGGGCCCAGCCCAACCGTAGCATTCGGCCTGGGCGAGACCACGCTTCAACTCGTACGCCACAAGGCGCTCCGGGGTGCCACCGAAGGCGCCTACAAAAACCTGGTAGCTGGAGTGGATGACTGGGGGTACCACCATGACTTTGGGACCCTCCAATAATGCAATGATGTGTGTTGGTTTATGTTGGTTTATAAACCCATGAATACTAGAGTTACAGGATGTTGTAAGCATTCGTAAAGATGCATACAAACCATAATTAAATCGGAGTTATGTGGCCCCCAACTTTGCGATTTCGTAAAAAGGGAACCCGACTTTGTTTTTTTTGGCAAAAAAAAACACAACATATGTTGTGATATTTGTTGGGAAACATGTTCTGATGTGTTCACACGTATTCCCCATGCAGTAACAATGATTGGGATATCCTGGGATCTTTGGGTGGTGGGAAACAATACATGGTGATACAAGAGTCATGGCATAATCCCCCCTTAGCCATCAATAGTCATAATATGTCGTGATACATGTTCAATTTGCAGGTATATATTATATAATGTTTCTGTGGTACTTCTTTCGGTGCAATTGACAAATAAAACAACATAAATTATCAAGAAATCCTATGGAGATTGCCCGGGGGGGCGCACGGACAGGGGCGCAGGTATGGCAGGCCACAACCACAAAGACCCCGGGAGACATGGGTTTTTCTTCGCATTTTGACGAACAAACAGCCAAATGGGACAGAATGATGCGATCTTTAAGTAACAGCACGTCTGTTGTCTATCAGTTTAAAAAAATGTTTCCCTTGCAGTTTCCCTTCACATGAGAGCAAGCACCCCGCAGGAACCTTGAAATAGCATTGAACCTGCTCATTTTGGGATATGTTGGGATTCCCCTCCGGTAATCAGATGTGGTAATAGGAAATCCCCGAAACAAACGGAGGTTTCTAGGGAAAATCGTCGGTACATGCCCTGACCAGCCTCAAATGCCTCCGAACTGTTTTGAGTGCTGTACTCCCACCGGACGCAACTTCCTGCGGATCTGTGGGTTGACACCATGGCCATCCGGTTCATCCGATAGAGGCATGATGGCTGGTGGAGACTGGGCAGTCTCTGAATCAACATCAGAACTGGGAGGTCTACCCTCCGGTAATCAGAGGGTGGCAATTTGGAATATCCCCCATTGATGGTTCATTTGGGCCATTGGGGTTTCCCAGCTAGCCATGTAGGCCATGGACTTTTCATAGACTTTTTGCCAGAAGCAATGCTATTTGCCCCGCGTCCTGCCGTCAACTCTTGCAGGTTTGTCTCCGCCATAGGCCCAACACAGCTCTGATGGTTCCTCACTGCAAAACATCAAAATCACCGACGTGGGTCACCCTGGCACTTGATCCATATCAACCTCCAAAATAACCAACAAATGTTGGTGGAATTTCATGGGAAGATGAAATGGGAATGGGGTCCCATCAGGGGGTCCCTATAAATCCGATGAAACATGGGACTTATCCTTTGGTCTCGACGCTTCCTCCCTGCTTAGCAACGATCTGTTCTTGTCTATATACATGACCCATTCATTACCCATTCATAGGAACCCAGGAATCAGGAAGTTTGCAATCACATGCTGCTTGTGGTTCCTACTTTTGTTTCATTTTAGCAGAGTCATCCCTTTGTTCTAATCCTTTCCCCCAACACCCCATAGAAACAATGGTTCAATAGGAGATAGGTTTACACTTAGTTGAAACCATTTAGGATGTGTTTTTCAATTGGGAGATGGGATTACACATCAGTTAAAGCAACCATCAAAAATTTAGCATGATTAGCCATTATCAACCATTATCAAACACCATTAACCACTATAATATCTATTAATCATTCATTAGGGGGATCAAATTCATCCCTTCCCCTGGCTACGCCATGGTTTCGTCCAGGCACGTGCACCAAGGGCAAGTGCCCTCCCCGCAGCTTTGAAGCGACGACAGCTGCACCGTCCTTCGTTTAAAGATGGAGCCAGAAGATTTGCAGAAAGAATGCTGCATCAATGATAAACATACACAAAGACATAGTATAAGACAATAGCATTCTATACATCACATATATATATATATGTAACAGCCTAAATGGTGGGTGTCCACGAGTAGCAAATATCGAGAATGCTTTTGAGCCAGAGTGTTTTCATAAGAAACATCACAAAACTTTAAGTGACATTTCAGGAACCGGGATCCCTCAAAAGCCACTTGGATGAAGATTCCCGAGCCATGAAAACCATTGTTGCTTACAGCTACAGTATGTTTCCCTTGCCGGTTGAACTACCATATGTTTCAGCTAGTAAAACCATCTTGGTGTCTTGCTGGAGTGGCTAGTTCTCCAAAGTGCTCTATGTAACCGCGTCTTTGGGGTCACACCTCCCTCCCCCACTGCCCGAACACTTCGGACCCTTCCAAAGTCATCAGCAGCCCAGGAGTCTCACCGAACATCACCTCATTCACCAACCGAAGATTGGTAGCGATATACCAGAAATATCTGGTAAGGTGTGTTACGTGCTTAATCTTGCATTGGATAGGAGCAAAACCCCAAAAAATGCTGGTCATCTTAGATAGCCCCATTTGCAACAGAGACCATCCAGATTGAACCAGAAAAAAAAATCAGACCATCCCCAGTCATCCTAAAGCTGTAAGCTGCTGATGTGGTGGGGCTTGTCCCAAAGCTGCTGGTTACATCACCATGAATCAATGAATCACCATCATTGAATGTTGGTTAAACAAAAAAAACACGACATATTGACCGCGCTTTCATCACCACGAAGTGGTTACAAATCCACCGTTTTGCGGGTTCAATCCCAACTCTCGTTTCTGACATCACCATCTGTGCTGGCTTCTCTCCAATTTTTTTCTGTGGTTCGTCCTGACCACATGACCAGGTAGTTGGCACGTCAGCATCCCAAATTTACCAATTTGAGGGATGGTTATATAAACCCTCCAAAAACTGGGCGGTTTATGACATTGCTTTGCACACATTAACAAACATTATCCCATATATTGGAAGCTTTCAAACATGGGGAGACCCAAGATTATCCAAAATTGGACCGGTTAAAAAACCATTTGAGTATTGAAACGCATGGTGTCGAAGGTACCTCTATTTCAGGAAACCTCCCCCGCGATCCAATGGACCTCGCTGACATTCGAGGTCTGATAGTTGGCGCAGTCGTAGCGCAGCAGCGGGGAACAATCCTGTGACCTGAAGGCAGCGACAGATTCCGATCTGAGACATGAAGGGATTTCACCACCCATAGGATCCATGGTGCTGCTATATCTGGTAACATGGATCCCATCAATATATCCCCTTTATGTTAGTATATATACCAGCACCATGGATCCTATGGGCCATGAAAAATTGAGGTTTCACCACAGAAAATCGGGAGTTCACCATGATACATGTGGATTTAACCATGAAACATGGAGGTTTGACCATGAGAAGATGGTGATTTTCTCAGGTTCCAGGCACATAAACACAGATCAATATATAATCAATACCATACATACATATTGCATGAAAATATATGGAGGTTTCCTAAAAAATAGGGGGTACCTATTATCCAGTCATTAGACCATGACTTAGTATTGAACCCCCAATGGTATACCCATGGTTTGGCATTGCCATCGTCCGCCAACTCCCAAGGCACACGGAGCAAGGCTTCGAATCAGACTGCACAATGTCAACGCACAAGTCTTGCACGTAACCTCGGCCCACGGCTGTTGCGATAGCTGATGCCAAGTGACCACAGTTTCCATAGCTAAGTGGGTTGTCACTATATAGATCGATCACATAGATGAACTATGCTTTTTGGTTATATATATATATATATAGAAAATTAACTATGCTCTATGGTTTAACTATGCTTTTTGGTATGGATGAGTTGGTTTATAAACGGGCACGCGCCTGTTTGAGTGTGTCTGAAAATACTGCAGGCCCGAATTCCAAATGTGCCCTTTGGACTCCACTTTCAAACAAACCCATTTAGCGGCTACCAAAGACCCTATTGGCTGGCTAGAACTCGTTCCAACCTGAATTTGAACAATAGTCCCACCTAGGAATGATACATCACCCGTAGTACACCCAGCAACTTCTCGGTTGAACTTGACAATGGGAATCATCACCATCCCACAGCTCCAATTCTTTGGGACCCCCAGATTCTATAGATCCAGAATAGATCTATAGTTTATTTGCTAAAGCATCACAAGAATTTTTCGGATCAATACATCATATTCCAGTAACTATAGTAGATCTAATGTAATGGATACACCAATAACACCACAAACAAGTCAACAACAGAATGGTGAAACTTCCCACAAACAGTTAGGGGATGTTTCATCTTGGGTACCTAACCGATGGGCCAAGGTACTGCGATAGTAGAGGTGGTTGTACAAAGTTTGCCTCGGACAAAAAACACAGTTTGGCAAAAACGATGCCAGTCTCCAACTGGTGCGTTGCTAACCTTAAAATCATTTCAAGTATGCTAACCCGTAAATATGCCATACTTATTGTCACGTATCGTCTTTAAATAGATATGTCATAAGATTGGTGATGTACCCTCTGGTAATTTAACATAGCTATTGGAAATGACCATTTACAGTGGATTTTCAATGAAAAATGGTGATTTTCTATAGCTATGTTAAATTACCAGAGGGTACGTGTTGTTGTATACCATATATGCCACATAGAATGTTGAAACGAAGCCAACTGTCCTGAGCGCTCTTTTTCGCGCAAGCACTGCGCGATTTTGATCCCCGGAACTGGACGCCATGGCGCACCAAGAAGAGTTCTTGGTGCAACTTTATACAACTTTCTTGTCACACCATACTTACCATCCCATGATTTGTCAGTTCCCAACCATGTCTGTGTTCAAATGCCCCAGAGAAACATAGGCAGCACACCTTCCAAAAACACCCGCCAGATCCATCCAGATCCCCCTAACCAGGCGCCGCCGGACGGCTAAACAGCTCCATCCCCCTGATAATAAACACCCGGAGTTGTTAATGTTAGGGTACTTAGTATTAGGATGCGAAGCTTCCCTCAAATACAAAATGACAAGCCACAGAAACACATTAGAATTTTCGATTTCAATATCAATTAATTAAATTCCTATCAACATATACGATCATATTGCCAAAAATTGGATGTCGAAGCTTTCCCCAATTATTGAATCAAGCACTTTGATTTATAACAAAACACATACTTGTTCTATTTCAAAATCGATTAAATCACTTTTCAAAAATTAATTAGAATATTGACAAAACATGGATTTCGAAGGTTAAACTAAAAAAACCTTCATTTAGAAAACAGATTCTGACATGTTTGATTTTAAAGGGTCATAGAAAAACACCGTGTTGAATAGCTTTCATTATGAGGTGAAACCCTCAAATGGGACCTTCATTTTTGCTGTCTAAAGGGGGTCAATTTGGCCAGGTTCAAATTTCCCAAAATTGAAAACGGGCCCTAGTTCTTAATATGTGGGGTACATTTAGCAATAGACGAAAAGGAATACCCTACTCTATTGAGGCGGGATGTAACCAGGTATGATGGTAGACCATGTGTACGCCCACCGTGAAGCTCTCCAATCCCATCAGTGTATCACTCACTGCATCCGCACCAGTCACTGCCAAGACGCTTGATGGGAAACTCAAAGTGCGCCGTAACCAGGCCCAGTAGACCAAGTCGGAGACCGGCCGCCATCCACCATGGTGCCCAATGGCGTCCCCCTAAACCGTCATAGATCTGGAAAACCCCTCAATGTGTAGATCATTTTCCATAGAAAACATGGGTTTTCATGGGGGTTTATTGCAGGGTAAGGGTTGAGATGAGTCGGTCACAGTCTGTCATTTTTCGGGAATGCGTTGGTGACCAAGGCCATTGGTTGGTGGGGTATGGATGCTGACCTACTTCAGAAGCTGCCCCCTGACTCCAAAAGTGCCGGTCTCAGTGACTTCTACTCATCCATGGCATCCATGGCACATGCGCCCAGCTATATCCAGCTATGAGAGGTCTATCCAACTCTGGGATTTCCACCTTGCTGCCGGGCATGACCTTCTGAGCTCAGTGACGCGGCAAATTTATGGTGGACCAAACGGCAAGCGAACCAAGCCATGTCAGACATCTCATCCACTCAACGACTATGAACCCACACCGAGCCAAGTCAACCAACAGGCGTGCTGGTTTTAACCACTGTGCGGGTGGAATTCCCAAAGCTCTGACGGAAGTAAAACCCATCAGTTTCTGATCGAATCGGCAGTTATGATCGGCTTTGACCGTATTTAAACAAGTTTTGATAAAACTTATATTATATATGTTTTTTTTTTTAAACTAGGGGTACCCCAAATCAATAAAAAGTAGACCATTTCAGTATTGAAACCCGCATTTTAGGACATCTCCAAACGTATTTGTCACTGCAATTTGTCCAACCTGTGTACCTGGAGGATCATCCCACTTATAGTATGTAGTTAATAACCCTGGTGAAGATAAGTCCCCATCCGGTGGATTCTCCCATTTCGAAATGGGTCAGAAAAAGGGTCAGTCATAACCCCAAAAAACGAGCCGCTGAGAAAATCCGTGAACAATCCTCCAAGTAAAACACAAAAACAAATTACTTTACTTCGTGTGATCCCCACCATGACATTTATACATGTTCTTACTGGCACATCTTCTGGCATTCTATCTGACATATCTTCTGACATTCTATTTGGCATTCTATCTGGCATAT
>Ga0126342_10002957_pt1 | contig 27425 bp, 24 predicted proteins | sample Cyp1metagenome_FD_92528 | JGI IMG/M metagenome (GOLD analysis project Ga0126342, IMG submission 92528) | Coral microbial communities from Lord Howe Island, Old Settlement Bay, Australia - Cyphastrea 1 metagenome | ecosystem: Host-associated > Invertebrates > Cnidaria > Coral ... | reverse complement strand
GTTCTTGTTGTTGTTCTTGTTGTTGTTCTTGTTGTTGTTCTTGTTGTTGTTCTTGTTGTTGTTCTTGTTGTTGTTCTTGTTGTTGTTCTTGTTGTTGTTCTTGTTGTTGTTCTTGTTGTTGTTGTTGTTTCAGGTCTTTGTGGAGCCACATTCTAAACGTTTCTAAACTTGGTACAAACCCGCACCAAGGCAGTGGAGCTGTGTGATTGTTTACCCCAACGCGGCAGTTTAGCAGTCTCGCGCTGATGTTCAAACACATGCTTCATGTCATGTTTAACCTCAGCGGGTTGCAAACCTTGAGCCTTTTTGACTGGTATACATGCAGTAGACGTTGCTGGCCAGGATGAGCTTCGAATGGTTTAAGGTTTTGTTTATCTCGTTGTAACTTTTTCAACAACGTCCGTGCGCCATGCGTCCACAACAGAACGTTTATCTTTGACATAGGGCGAAGGGTGAAGGCTCCTAGTGCTGAACACCCGAGGGAAAGCATTAACATGCATTAACACCGGTTGACTTCCACCAGTTATTGTTCAAATGCACCCGCTCCCATCGTTGTAGGTGATGTGTTTGCTCATTTATTTGCTACCTTTTTTGCAGATTATTGCTGGTTAGTGCATCTTGCCTTGTCCCCATGTCATGGCGGGAGCTACAGATGGGGTCCATTTTGCTGCCAGATCGACCTTAAAAACGACAGTGTGACCGTGGGTTGCAATATCTTTGAGGTGCGGCTACTATGGGTTGGTGGCACGTTTCTTGCTTACGTATGCTTACGTAAAAATTAGGTCGGCAACGTTGCGACTTTCGTTGATTGAACCTTTTTTGGGAAGGCCCCCTTTTGCCGGCAGGGTTTTTGCCGAAGCAAAAATTTGAATGAATGTACTGGTGGCATCACAGGCCGTATAGTGGCCATCATACAAGGAAGTAGGTGGGGCTATGGCTGCAACGCATAGACCAGTTGAAAACCGAGGCAAATGTACAGGGTTGTACAGTTATGATTATATAGTATTATATAGTTATGATCAGTTATGTAGTTCAAACAGGTCTGTGTTCTTGGTTTTCTTTTCCGTGCATAGATGGCCCATGAATCCATGATATGTTCAGCTGGAACCGCCACTTATGCACAAAGAATATTGATTGGAATCGGAACGGTTAAGATTTCGCAAGTAATATTGGTTTCAGAACACCGGAATTAACTACGTTTTTATGCAGACGCCAAAACTATAAACATCACACATCATGCATCATGTGTGAAATTTGTCGTGTGGTAAATCATCTGTGATGAAAAAGGCAAGTTCCAAAGATTTCCACGGATTTCGTATCATTTTTCCATATTTTCCCCCCCTTTCATTTTTGTCAAATCCAATTGAGAACATGGAATGAACCGCACGGAGCTGTGCGCGAAAAGGTCATGACCACCTACAACATCAGCGAGAGGAATTTGAGCCTCTACGCTTGGCCGCTGCAGCACTGGGTCAAGAAGGAGGTGCCGTTGGTGCTTTTGACCCCGTTGGGGAAAAATACATGTGACTGGTTTTGATTTGGAAGCTAGGAAAAAGGGGATCAAGCACAATCGGATTGCGATCAAAATTGTGTTGCAGCGGTTGGTCGACAATTGACGGCTGCCCCAAAAATTCAAAAACCAGGAAATGTGTTTCCAATTCGAACGTCTCCAATTCCAAGTAGTTTTCTCAATCGCACACTGGAAACTGGTCCTTGGGTCCTTGGGCCAAGGTCATATCATACAACAATGGATGTTTTTCTTGCTCAAGATCCGTGAAATGGAGCAAAAATGGATTTGCAGATTTGCATTGAAAAGATCTTGTCAAGTTATGTCAAGTTCAGTATGTTAGCACAGGGAACCGCATGCAGCCCTGAGATAGCACCAGGCCGAAGTTCTTGAAAATCGAGGAGTAAAGTCCATCACTTGGAAGGTGAAAAAGGCATTGGGATGGATTGTTCTTGGGGTGGAGGTGAGTGGAGGTCAGAGTTTGAAAGGGTCTCATGCGGCCAAAAAACATCGGAGCATAAAGAACTGTCCATCTCTCACTGTGGAAACATCCTTAATCCACTTTGTGATTCCAAGTCACTAACGATCATGGCAATCCGTAACATGAGGTCTGGCAAAATTGAAGTAAAGAATTTGCCTGATTCATATTTCCAACTTTGTGTATATTCAAGAAGCATGAGTAAGTTTCAAAGAAGAGTACAGAGCTGATGTTTGAGAGACGACAATCAGACAGCTTAAATATCCTCGGATCAGATTTCAAACCACTTTATATGTGCCGCTTGAGACCTTCCCACCGCAACTGCCCTCCCGACGGATAAAAGATTTGGGAACCCAATGGAACCCATATTTTGTTGGTTATAATATTGGTTCCATCATTTTTGAAACCAGCCCCACTTGACGCCAGGTGGGTCAGGCATTAAACCTTTACCAACGAGGTGCTTCCATGTGCCCTGGCTTGCAACGTATTGGTGTTGGAAGTCATGGCTTTCATCAATGTCTGCGGAAGTCCAGGACGAGGGATAGGACTCATAGGACGGCTTAGTGGTTCCAACATGTTCCAACTACTCTTGGATTTCAATCCCTTTTTGGAATGATCAATCCTCCGCTTGAGTACACTTTGAGTACACTTTTGTTCAAACTGTTTGCAAAAGGAATCTGGAGGATCAAACTCAGAGTTCCACTGAGTTCCGCTTCAAATTGCTTCACTATGTTCATCTCAGAGTTCATCACTTCTGTCACCCGCATGTTTCGAAAGGTTTTCCCGTGGATCTCACCTCGCCGGCCCAGATGTAGTCCATGCTTCACAGCAGCCGGCATCAGTGATATCCAGCCGGGGCGTCAGAGGCAAACCGCTTGGCAAAGACTGGACTCAAGGTCGGTTTCTTATAGTCTCCTTACCAGCTTGTGAAATTGATACAGCGTCGGGGGTGTTGCCGGGTTTACCAATGTGGTTTTGATGCGTCGACCTTGACTGTTGATAGAATGGTGGTCTACCATGTGTAGCAATAGTTTGGTAAATATAATACATCAAGAAAGGTTGGCCTCAAGGGGCATCCAAACAAGGGATGTTAACAAGAGATCTTAATCTAGTGAATCTATGTGAATCTAGCGTTGGTCAATGTCTTTCTGACTCGACTTTGAACATCCTCATTTTATCTCATTTTCAGGCATTTTACACACTCCAGGTTTCAGGCACCTGTCACAAGCAGCCCTAAAGTCTGCCACTGAGATGCTGAGGATGGAGTTCTATCCAAATGGCTGTGCGGCCACCAAGAAGGACCCCGAACTGGTGGCCATGTCCTTGACAGCATACAAAAAGCACACAGATTTAAAACGCTTTAAATATCTCCTTAATATTCCTTGACTTGTGTTCTTTTTGTTTCTGTCTCCGTGGCTCAACCGTTCAACCTACAGATGGTAGCCAGTTTTGATGTGAACTCTCCCCATTTCTGGGACTGGAAATGACTGGAAGCCCAGCAATTCGAATTGGAATTCCTGGAATTCCTCCGACCTTTCGATCAGATGGCAGGATGGCTTCTGTTCCCTCTATGTGAGGCACTGCTTTGTCAGTCTGATAGGGGGGTTGCCCATTTGCAAAGCAAAACCCACAAGATGTTTGCGGTGGATTTTTTGGACACTCCACATGTTCCATGAAACTTTGTATCACTAAAAAGAGGAAAGAAGTGGGCGGATACCCAACCTGTGGGCCTCACACGGTCTGTGCCTTTTTCGAAGCCCAAGGCATGGCTTCAGCCTGTCATAAACTGTATGGACCGTATGGATATGGTACCGGCTTAGAAGGATGGTGGTCTGTGTGTCCACTTCACTTCCGGTACTTGTTTCATTTTCTTTCATCCCCATGTTTGCGTTCCGGTAGTGCATTTTGCACACTATGCCATCACTATGCCATCACTATGCATACCATGGGGGATATGTGGGGATTGCACCTCTCTGAACAATCGGATTTCGATCATCTGCGCCATTCTGAGCCATATCGAACACACAGTAGGCGCAATCATGAGCTTATACCTCTAGCGCTATTACATGGCTGCAGCTTTGCCAGATGCCCGGAGAAAGTGGTTTTGATCCTCACATTGATCGTGGGAAAGGTCAAGAAGGCAGGGCACCAAATTCGTTGCAGTGACAAAGTGTGACAACTAACGATTCTTGACCTTCACTGGGGATGAGCTTCACTCTGATGCAACTTGCGCGTCGTAAAACCTTGTAGCAAGTGAGAGCCTTGTAATTTACTTGGCTAGGATAGTATTGTGAACCCGATCATTTGTGCAAGGAGATTCTCCACCAAATGGGTACACTTGGAAGGTGCACACCGATGGGGGCAACATGAGTGCACACACCACGCTGGCAGGGGCCCATCAAAACCACTTTCGACACTGCGTCTGGGAAGGGCCTCCCAGACTTCTGTAACTTACAGGACTGCGGCTGACGGCGGCACTGGATATCTTCGAGTTTGTAAAAAGCATTAAAAAGCAACATCCCCTTACAGCCTTGGGATTGGATCACAAAAAATTACTTTGCCATCAAACAGAAATCAATTTTCCTGTATCGTCCTATAAACGTAAATGCAATTTCCGGTTGCTGAAACCCTGGTTTTGTCCAGAAATATTTCCTATGTTTGCTCAAGGTGTATCCGAATTTGAAATCCTGATCTGGCAACCTTTGCTTTGCCAAGTAGTGCCCGGTGAGGCACTCAATAAGACAGACATAGACAGACGAACGATGCATCGTGATTCCAAGGGCATAGTACGCATTGGGTGTGTTGGCTGTTCCTTGTCACGGCTGGGAGGAACAGATCAATGAGGATGACACCGTAGACGCATCTTGGTGAAAGACATGTTCTTAGACCCAGATATGTTAGTTGGGTTTCAGAACATAGTCATTCGATGTTATTCGTCGTTCCTTCTTCAACCGTACAGAATCCTGATGAAAAGATGCTGATGAGAATCAAGCTTTTCCAAGGCTTATCAAGACTACCTCCGTTGGTACTCTTAAGATCTCTTAAGTGGGTAGGTGTTTTCATGTGTTTTCTAATGATGCGCGATTCTATATCGCAGCAACACCCGGGTGCTATGTCTAAAATGCATGTCGTGGCACCACTCCACGAAGTAGTTTCAAGGGATCTGGAAAGGCACCAGCAACAAATCACACCCCTGTGATTTGGACCGCTGCATGGCATTAGGTCTCATACCGAGCAATAAACGCGTTGCCGAGAATATGCCAGAAAGGAATGCGTTGTATAAAATTGTGTTCAATGCTATACGTCATATATAATTAATATATATTATATTATAATATCGAATTCACAACTTTGTGGACAAGGCAAGCTGAGAGACGCTGTCTTGCACTGTTTTTTTTTTGCGAAGCCATGATGCACCGGACCAGGTGGGGATTGAGTTGCAAAGTCGACCCTCCGCGTCGTCACTGGGCGCAGGGCAGCAGCTCGGGGTCCGGGTGGTGCCCACAGACTCGGAACAAAATCAGATCTAATATGATCTAATCTAATTGCATGATTTATATTGATTTATCAAAATTATCAGTATTATATAGAAGTATTATTCAGTATTCGTCAGTAGTATTTATTAACATATTTTAGTTTTGAAGATGCTCTAAAGACAGGAATGTCATGGGGTTCAACCAAGAACAGGCTTTCAGCCAAGATCCTTCCAATGAAATATCCAATTTCTATACATCCTTCCAATATCATTGGTTATCAATCTGCATGTAGGTGATGTTGAGCTCTACATATTTTCGGAACACTGTTATGTTCGATTTCTACATCAGATAACTGTGGGAGAGTCCCAAAATACGTCTAGTCCCTGCCATGGTGAGAAGTTCGGTGGTCGGGTTCAACTCAATGATGTTTACATGGCCAACTCGTGCCAACTCCACTTTTTTGTGAATTGACTGGCTCTGGAAGAGATGAAAAATGATGAAAAATGGTTCAATCTGTTGGTTCCCCCATTCAGTTGAATCTGGAAGCAAAGCACGCGGGCCAACAAAACTGATAGAAATGAGATGAATTTTGCAGACATTTGCAGACATTTTGTCGTTTCTCTTGCTGTGGGCCATGACAAGACTGCATGCCATGGCTTTTAACCGTCCACCATCACAACATCCGTGACTTGGGCTCAACGCATGGGTTTCCTGAAATGGAATCATTTTGACTATGCTATATCAATCTATATCATGAATGTATCTAATATCAATTAATATCATGTTTTGATTTGTTTCGGTTTGGGTCGCTTCAAATTCTCTGATTTTGTCCAAATTGAGGGTCCAAACACAGTAGTTTTCCAGGGTTTTGCGTCCACCTGACCCACCCTGAGGGTGTTGACCTTAGCAAGTTGATCTGAGGGCACGCGGCCACGCGACATGGCCCTATTTTCGACCCACACTGACTTGCGATTTGACGACCGGTCATGGTTCAAAATCATCATAAAAATTTCACGGAAGTCCAAAAAAAAACATCGCAGGGTTCCCAGCACAATGTTCAAGCCGGAAGCGTGTGCTTGATGACAAGATTGGTGAACGAGGACAATGTTGACGGATACAGTAATCATTTGATAATCATATCTTTGCATGTTTTGTCATCATTGAAAGACTGGGTCTACGGCACTTTGAATGCCAACAAATGGGCCGTGTCATGTGCTTTAAACTGCCTGAGCTGCTTCAGCGCATGCTCTTGATGTCACCTGGGGTCCGTTTGCAATGGACACTTGCAATGGCAGGGGCCAAAAGAAACGAGAGCGGCTCATTTTCTGCCATGCCCAAAGGGAGCTGAGACGGTTCGGAATGCAATCATTTGCATCATGCAGATGTATCCAATGGGTAAGAATCACTGCAAGCCATTTGAATCAGCAGTCCACCCTACCAATCTGGGCATCTCTTTCTTTCATCCCTGTGATTGGATGTACAGTAGTTCTATTTGAATCTATCTCATATTTGAATTTGCCAAGCCTTCGACTGCTTCAGCTGGCACAAACTTTCGCAGGGTCTGCAAAGTCAACAACATTTGTGAAAGCTGAACCGACCCTAGATGGGTTCACAACGGTCCACCCATGCAGATTGAAATTCAGGACTGCTATGATGCCTTTTTCCTCGCACTTGGATTGACATACAATCAAGGTAAAATAGTAAGCAATCTGTGTAATCCATATTGAAATGACTGAGGTGTGAGCTGTGAGTACATGTTTTGCATTCTCAGATGTAATTGAAATGGGCCAAAAAAAGATTGAAATACCTTCAGCCAACCAGCCTCAGCCTGGATTTGGTGGCCCGGCTCAAACCACAGTGTCTGTAGTTCCGCTTCGCATGAGGCTGAGAGGCTTGCCATAGCGTCCACTTTTTTCACAGCGAAATGGCCTGATTTGCCTGAACTTCGAATCGTTCTTCCAGATTGAAAAGCACCACAGCCATCAGCTGAGTGAGGCCCAGGTCACAGCATGAATTTCAGCATTTGATCTGTCAAGACTCTAAAAAACACCGGCACATTCAGTTTCACACTGTTTCACACTAGTGTTCCTTTTTCCATTTTTTTCCAACTTATCTTCAAATATCAATCATCTAACCTCACCAAAACAAGTTCCAGTTTTCAGTTTCAGCTCCGAAAATCCGCGGAATCTGCCGGGATCGCCATGTGGCGCTCCTTGGGTCAACGCGATGATCGAGCGCCGCGGCCGCTGTTGACAGAGCTGCCCAGCTCGCCGCCGGAGGATGCCTTGCCGCGACCTGATGGGAGCCGCTTGCAGGTGCTGGAAACATCTGGAAACAACCAGAAATCATGATATACAGTATTAGAATATATTAGAATCATATTCCATTAAATCTAGATTAAATTTACATGATATCATAGATATCATAGATATCATAGATATCATAGATATCATAGATATCATAGAATTATGTACAATTACAAAGATACAGAATTTCAACATCTCACTAGCACTTCGGAATGGTTTGGCATAAGACCATCCCATTGTGTAGCAACATGTAGCAACAAATCTACTACTCATGAGATGTTGACAATGGAAAAGGGCCACCTTTGAGTGCTGTTTGAGGTCAACTTTGGGAAGAGCAGACGCCCAAATAAGATTGGATACCGATGGATACCGGATATGATGAGATATGATGAGTTCATGGAATCATCTGTTCTCCTGAAATGTCAGAGGTTTGGACAAAATAAAATGCCGCTAGCTTTGCATAGCTTTGCAGACGGCAGTTTTGAGATTCTGAAATCACTTCGACCACGACTCAGCCGAGCTGCGACGCCAGTTGCTTGAAGACAACTCGCTCCTACGGTGGACGCAGCGCAGCAACGGTCCGGAATCCAAAGAAATCCTGGCCTGGACACTTTGGGGATCAGGAAACCAATGGAAACATATGGAAACCATATTTTGTTTCCAGCATGGTCATGTCTTGATATGTCTTAATATGTCTTCATATGGATTTAGGATCGAAAGCAAGTCTGAGAGATGGCCGATTCGTCATTGACATGTCATTGACCAGTCCTTCTCCATGATGGGAACTCAGAAAGAGTAGTGGTCGATCCCGGTGCCAATTAATTTTCAATTTATCACAATCAAATGCACACAGCACGCTTTCATACGCTTTCCAGTTGCGGTTCCAATGCACCCTTTATGGTCTTTATGATGCGCCTGTGACGATGTTTGGCCTATAAAGTAGGAAGATAATTCACCAAAATAGCTTGACAAACAGTACGTAACTGACCAATTGTATCCAATTGTTATGAGGTGAAAAATGTAAAAAGCCTATGCGTCTCTGAATGCCTATGAAAGTTCTGCCGGAGGTTCGTGGAGAAAACCGGAACTGTGGCCAGTCGACAAGGACCAACTTGAATGGTGCGACCCACAGGGGATGAGTTATTCCTGAAACTGAAGTAGGGGGTAGATAATGGATGATGATGATAATGGTAGATATAGTAATATCTATGATGTTTATATGATGCTGCATGACGGATAATTAAATGGGCATATCCAAACTCCATATCAATCCAGGGCTTGGTCGTATCTGGGCAAAAGGAACCTGAAGGTCCAGGCTCAGAGTGCAAACGTGCGACAAAATTGCAGCCATTCGTGTTGAACCTGTTGAGTTGTTTGTTTCCTGGGTCCCATGAGGGGAAAGAAGTGGAAACCCACCTGGATGTTCTATCCGGCCATATCCGGCCCCAACAATGGGATTGAAAATTGGGCCATCAAAATCCGGGGTAAAATTGTACTTATTGAATTCTTATTGCAGTTTTGGACGAGCCCTGCAGTTCACTTCAGGCTGACGGCACAGATCTCCAAACACCAAGTGGATTTCGCCGAGAAACGCGAGGCGGAACGCGTGGCCAAGGCCCATCGCGCAGTCACAACGCTACACCGCTACGTCCTCCAAAAACATTCAAGAACTATTTCATAATATGGTGCAATAAAATAAGATCACTGTTTTACTTGTGAAAATATTTGTGAGCCCCGATGAAGAATGTTTCATGATCACACTGCGGGGTGTCTCTGCAATTTTGCTTGTAAAGTTGGTATGACTGCACACCAGGAAGAGGCTCTCGCCTGAAGCAAAATGCATCCACAGCATAGCAACTGTTTGCGAAACAATCTGAAACTGATCTAATCTAAGCTCTTGGACGACGTTGATGAGGAATGTCAACTCGTTAGAGAATGGACACGAGCAACGAGCGTTTGAATCCTTTGTGATCCTTGGTGGGTTGAAGAGTTCAGGGATCAATCCTAGCGTCGGAGTCAAAGCGGACTTTTGTTAAACTCAGACATGATCGGACTGTCTTGGGTGATCCACTCTTTCCACTGACTACCAGATACTGTACTAGAATTACCAGAATATGCGTGGATGGTGTTGGCGATCATCCCTTATTATCCATTATTATCCCCTATCCATTTTGCCGACTCGCATCCTAAAACCACCATTGCTTCCAAATGAGCAGGAAGAACGAATCAAGCGCGAGAGGCCACGGATCCCACTATGGGTGAAGCAGCATTATGTTGGGCCATGGGGCAAGCGATCGGATATTCAATACATGGCAATACCGCAAAATATTGCAAAGTACTCCAAACATCTCCAAACATTCAATGGATTTCACTGGAACAAACATAAAAACATTAGACTTTTCATGGCATTCATGGAGACTACCAGGCACCTTTGCACAATCGGTCTTGGAGTTCACATGTTACCGACTTTGCTTGCATGGAACGCTTTGGGACTTTGAACTCACACGGAGTGGAAGGAGTGGTGGATTCGAACATTCTTTTTTCGGAATAACTAGGGAACCCTACTGGCTGTCCGTAGCATGTCTTAGATGTTATTTCAGGAGATATCCTCCGTTGGAAAATCCTTAGACCATCTTGGACCATCATAATAGGAGTGTTCCGTTGTACTTCATCGGTTTCAGAACCCACAATGAACATTGATATGAGGCGGAAGCTGAGAGTCTTTCTAGGAACCGGTTTCACTAAATTATGTTCCGAGTATAGTGTGCCAAGAAATGGGTTGGCAATGTGAGATGGAAATTGAAGATTTGGCAGGACCGCTGCCCTGGAACACTCCTACTCTGAAACCGACCGTGAGATTTTTCAGATACCAGCCGTTAGATCACGCTAGATCTATGGTGTAGAGCTTCATGTTTGTAGCTTCTCCCTTCAGGAACCCACCGTAGCTCCCCCCACCCTGGACCCATTGAAGGATGGAGAAGCTGGCGCAAGCTCCTGCTGCCGTGGCGGCAGCCAAGGCTAGACTCCCGAGCTTGGGGAAAACTGAACAGTTTTGCATGTTTTTGCCAACCAAAAAACGTTGCAAACCAACTTTCAATATCTGTTGATATTCTTTTGATATCTTTCATCTCATGATCGGCTCACGCTTCTTTTATAACCTCCCAACTTCACAACAGGCTCGTTTTCACAGTTGCTGTCAGGCTGCTGCCGCAGCCGCCAAAGCTGGAGGGCCGGATGTTGCAGGGGACTTAAGTTGATGCGACTGGGTTTGGTCTGAAGAAACATCCCCAAAGCGGAATGGTTTCAAGATGTTTCAAGAAACATCGACAATTTATGACAAGGTCATTTCCAATCACACAGCATGAGCCGATGGCTCTTTGCAAATTGCGAACTCGCTTGCATGGCATTTCGATGCATTTCGATGATAATGCGCAGTTGATATAATGTAGATGAATACAGTCTGCAGGGATGAACAACCCCTGAGCAAACCATAGCAAACCACAACCCAAATTTCTCATCGTTTGCCTTCCCTCCATATACCATGTTTGGGAATGTAAACCTTGCCAAGATGCTGATACATCAGGGATTTCTTGTTTATAACCCACCCACTGCGAGCCTGCAAACATTGCAAATCTTACAGTGTGTTGAACAAGATTGCGCAGACAGATTATTTCCATGGTGGCTTCAACATAGGACGTCTTGGCATCATGGTCATGGTGCCCTCAAATGTGCCTTGAGCGGTGGAAACTAACCGATAGCCCGCCAGCTGAGTTGTTGTATTTTTCCTGGTTTCATCTTCAAATTCTCCAAACTTAACGCCGGCCAATGCGTCTCCCAGGACGTGACGGAACGTATAGCACAACTCTTGAGCCTTAGGCAGGGTGCCACATTCCAGAAGAGGATGATGGAGCTGGGCGCGATCCCACAAGTTCCCTCAAGTCTCAATAATCGTCAGCCATTTTGGATCTTTTTTGATATCCTTGATATTTTTTGATCTTTTTTGTTTGAGGTTTTGTTTTTTTGAAAAATGTTGATCCTTTTTGGCAGCCGATTGCAGCATGCTGCTTGTCCTGGATCAGGGAGCCCCCGCCAGAAGCCCATCAAGCCGATGGAGCTGTGCAGATTGACCTGGAGGACCCAAGTTGTTTTCCGATTTGGAGATGACTTGGAGATGACTTGGAGATGAAGGGGATTTTTCGAGATTATGGTTCCCAGATGTTCCCAATATCCATGAATCACGTCAACGGAATACAGTTCCGATCCACAAAAAGTATGCATAGAATATTGTTTGAACGGTAGCTATTGCGAATCCCTGCAAACCCCAAGCATCAAGGGTCATTCATCAAGAGCGGTACATGGGACATCAACAGCAATTGGACCCCTTTTGATCCTACCATCCCATTGCGCTTGAATCCCTGCTCCTCATTTCTGAGCAATGTGAGCAATAGCCATATCAATAGCCTCAATAGCCATATTCCAACTTGGCAAATCATCTGCAAATTCCATCAAATTCCAACTGGCGTGATCCTGACAGGATGGCGCCACAATCCGCTGGACGAAACGGTGCCTTGTTTGCAGCTTGTGCCATCAACTCCTGGGTCACCAATTCACATCAATTCAGATTCCTGGTAATATATGATAATATATGGTAACCTTATATCATATACATTCTATCACTTGAAAAAAGATCAATTGCAGGCTGATGAATCTCTAAATCATGTGATCAACATTGATCAACACAAATTGTGAAGACTTGTGAAGTGTCCCCTGCCATCCCCTGCCCCAACTTTGCAGTCCCGGCCTAGTCCTGATGGCACTTGGCGCAAACCAGAACATCGCAGGGCTGGCTGGGCCTGGGGCACCCAGGTGGACCAATGATTGTCCGATTGTCGACTGCACAGATGGACCAACATTGGCAACAGGTGCAGCCGTTGCTTCGGAATATACCTACAGTATGATTCAGTATGATAGTATATGAAAATGCAAAGAGAACCGTTCACATCAGGTTCTGATAATTTCGTCGCGACGCCAACGACCAGTGCAACCGGATAGAAGCGGCGCCTTATGAGGTTGTGACATGTTATGACATGTTATGACATGTTATGACATGTTACTCGTACGACATTTGATGACCATCGATTTCCAGATTGGGTTAGGCAGATTTTTCTGCTGTTGTCGGTCCAAGTCTTGGGTTGCAACGCTCTGCAACGATCCCAGCCCTTCACTCAGGTGGATGAGCTCGAGCAAGCGAAGTACATCCCACCCACGGTCAGCCGGTTGTGCAACGGTCATTGATGGCCATCGGTTTCGTAGTGGATTACAAAGCCCGTGCTCCGTTTTGGCACAGGACTTCATCCATCACTGGAGAAGCATGGTGTTACCATGTGTTACCATGTGTTACCATGTGTTACCATGTTGCATGATGTTACCGTATTGTTTGCTCCAGGAATCGACCTCAAAATTGGATGTGAATTTGTACCGAGGAATCTACATATTCTGGGGCCTTTACACACCCAAATCCAAAGAACATGCGTAGGTATGAACATGTATGAACCAATTTATGAACCAAACATAAGCAAACAAATGTGCAATCTCCCTCTGAAACGGCAAGGATAGGCAAGGGACACACGGCAACGCCCACGCCAGATGCGGCTACCTGAGGGTGCCACCAATGGTGCCACACGTGCCGTATTGCTGTGGGATGTGCGGATGCCTGGCGTGTCGGTGGAGTTGTCCAAATTTTTACGTGGATTCCATGTGGATCCAAAATGGGTTTACCCTAGCATTATCAAAAATGGGGTATACCGCAATTTCACTGCTTTATCGTCAGAACCATCACATTCGCAATTTAAGAACATTAAGTTTAAAAAGACATTTTGGATCCCTTCGGTGTGCCACCATTTTCGGACATGGCATAGAAATCTTCACGGAAACGTGATAAGCGGATGAAGTGTTAATCCGGTCGCGGATCTCATTGGGCCATGAGACTCAGGCCGACTACGACCGCGGTCCCGTCCTGCGCCCCAGCATTGGCTGGAGGAGATGGAGATGGTTGAGATGGTGATGGTTGGTTTCCTGGTATCTAAATCAAAGACCGGGAAATAACCAACAATAACTTCCAAAAAAATGCATTCTGTTGTCAACAAAAATGGGAATGTAATCCAATGAAACTGAACGATTGGCAGATTCAAACATTTTTCATTGTTGATCACTTTTTGGGATGTTTACGCCACTCTACTTTCTAGATAAGTTAGGATGGGCCACTTAAAAAAATGGTTGATGATTTGTGGCCACTCGCCCTCTATGGCTTCACGCTGAACCTGTACTGCAAGATGTGTGCAACATGACTTTCAGAGTTTGGATCCATATGCAGCATGAGCCGTCACCTGGACCGACCATCAAGGACCTAAGGAGTGCTAGACGAGAAAAACACAGCAACGATTTTCAGGTTCAGGGAGAACCCACAGGCAAACACATACACTTCTTAGTTCACGCGAACTAAGATAGATGTGGAAAAAAATACAGTATGTGGGCCGGTCTCCAATTGGACCCATGATCTATCATTTGGTTGGCCCAGAAATATGGTGAGATATCTGCATAAAGACCAATTTGATATCTATTATCTGAATTTATCTGATAATTTTTACCGCCAAGGGCAACTGGTGGTCGCAATCTCGTTTGGATTGTGAGGCTGTGTCCAAAAGCTACGCGCCCGCGCAGGTCGCTTGGAGTGCAGGGGATGTAGGGAAGTGTATGGGAGATTGTGTGGGTATAGCATAGGTCAAACAGTGCCAGTGCAATAACAACTGGTTTATCACGGTTTATCCCTTTCAGCACAGAACCATCCCTTTCAGCACAGGACCATGCAGTTGTGGGCGTCTAGAATGATTTGCAAGGTTATGGGAACAACTTTGGATCACAACTGTCGTGGTAGATCATTGGCGTCACAATCTATCAAGTACTGTGATGTACTGTGATGTACTGTGTGCATGGTGCATCCACAACTAAAACCAGATACTGGTACAGATACAGATGATACAGCTCAAGGTGCTCCATGGCTCCAGTATGGGGAAAAACGAGTTTGGGGTGGGAGTTCTGATTTTGGGGTCATGGATACATTGTACCAGTATTAAAGACAGCATCAGCAATATGGTCCTTACACTTACACGATTTCGTGATTTTAATATTGGTACTCCAATGGTTTACCTAGTGGTTTCATATTGTGGTACTGATTTAAATGGGTACGTAAAGAGAAGTACAATGAAGTAAATGTATTCGTAAGTACCATATATATATATATATCACTTACCATGACTTTCCCAAGTTGATAAACCATTTCGTGCCTTGCTTATGGAATGTCAGGCACCCAAAGCCCCTCGGAGTTCAGCCGAGCTTTGGGAGCCCAAACGTGAGGCGCGTTGTAAGACTTAAGGGCCCAAAATCATCAAAGCTGTAGAAAAACAGAGATATATACAGTAGAACAAAGATATAGAACAAAGATATAGAACAAAGATATAGAACAAAGATATAGAACAAAGATATAGAACAATATGTTGCAAAATGATGAACATGAGGCTTTCTAGACCTTGAGTCTGGAAGGCGGGTGAAAAATCCACAAAGATGTAGGATTAGAGACTCCAAGTCCCGCCGTTGAACTAAACTGTCAGTTTTGTGAACAAAGCAAGGTTGCAGGTGCACCTTAGGTTACACTGTTACCAAATTGCACCTATTATGACTGCTGTGGATGATGGTCCACCTTCACGTTTGGCGCATTCGTTTGGAATGTGTTTTTAATGGTATCTTCCGGCTGTCAGGAACCCACTGTCGAATTTTGCTGTAATACCAAGAGTATCTCGATGCCCTTCCGGGCGGCGCTTCGCAGGTGAATGGCAAAAAGAAGGACGAGCCCAAGGTGCACTATGGATTTTTGTGGGTGATTGGCAACTCAGATTGAGTTCCGCTGTTCCATCGTGGCCGCCTACGGATCATGGGGTCTCTCAAGATCATTGATACCCTGAAGAAATGTATGGTTTACTGCTCAAAAAGCTGCCAAAATTATTGCCGATGGTTTTCCTTGTTTCTGTCAGCCACAGTAGCCACAGCAGCAATGTTTTATAAAGTGTTAGATCCTTAGCCAGGTTTAAGGATTCCTCCAGATAGCCTTGCCTTGGATTCTTCGGTGGCTTCTTTCGTTCACCTTTATCATACGCAGCCAGGCAGCCAAGCAGGCCAAACCAAGAAAACCGCCAGAGGCGTCTGCGGGTTGATAGTTGACTCAGTTGACGTAGCACGTGGCTGGGTTGACAGTTGGGCATGTTGGGGTATGACGCCAAAGGATTTTTCCTCCAAACTTGATATGTTCGTATTGAAATATCCAAAATGATCCAAAATGACAATTTGTGTGGGTCCAACCAGCTGCCACTTCGTTGAACCAGTTGTTCTATGAAGATGGCCTGAACTAAGCTGTTTGTTTCAGAAGGATTGAAACTGGAATCAGAAAGCAGAATGAAGAGACAGTTACTAGTTCCTGTTGATAGAATGTTACCAATCACATGTAGGGCTTTGATTGTATGCGGATGGTGGAGGATTAAAATCGTTGACACGAAGGAGACGAAGGAGACAAAGATCCTTCCGTTGTCACAATGGAGACGTTGGTTTGCGATATGTTTGTAGTTTTGGCAGCGAACATATCACGAAATGGTTTTCTTGCATTTCAAATCGCTGAGTGCAACCAATGTAACCAATGTGTTTTCAAATTGTTTGTGTTGTGATTTCAATTGGTGCCCCTGAAAACCTTAAGATCAGCCTTCCAACTGATCCGAGCAGGCAGAGAAAAAGTCGAGTTCAGGTGGGCCTGTGTTAGAGTTTGTGCCCTCAAGGGTGATACACGGTTTACCTTCTTTATCCTTCATAGATTTCATAGGGATCAAGCAACTAAGTCTCATTAAGTCTCTAAGTTTGAATAAGATCGGTTTCAGATAGGTTTGAGAATGATCATGTTGAACCTTGAACACTGAAAGCATGGAAGAAAGAAATGGAACAGAGAATGTTCTGTGTTGACTTGCACTTGCACCTGATCGATGAGGCGCCGAAAGGTATGCCACAAAGGAGAGCACAGTTGCCGCCCCAAACTTGCCATAATTGCATATATATATATATACTGCTACCCCTGCATCTCTCAAGTCTGGGATCTGTCAGATTGAGGGCTGGCAAAGCCTTTTGCCGTTGCTCTCACAGAGCAAGGCCTCTACATCATTTGGTTATGTTTGGATATGTTTGGACCTCCTGCAGGTCGCCGATCCTTGCTGGAACTGGCTACGAACTGGCTACGAACTGGCTGTATGGTTGGAAACCCGTTCAGAATCACATCGATGATTATTTCCCAAGTTCCAACATGTTCCAACCATCTTGACGTAGGAATCTTCCCATGATATTGCAGCAAAAACTAGCTGCTCTGGAAGCGTCACAATCGTCCAACGATGTGCCTAACCGGCAGGAGGACCGAAAGGTGGACATGGAGCTACTTCCAGTCAGAAACTCAGTGCATCCAGTTCTATGATTCTTAGATATTCTTAGCCATTTCATCCCAACAGATTTCCATGGTCGCAAGTCAGGCTCTCACGCGACTTTGCGTAGCCAATGGGTGGCAGTGAGGGCGCATGAGGGGTGGCTGAAAGGGCCCTGTTCCATGAAAGTTTGAATGGATATGGAATCAGGTGAAAAAGACTCATATTTATATTATATATTTACCATTTGAGCATTGGACCATGTCTCCGTCCCTCATTGTACAATCATGGTTTGTGAAGTGCCTGCAAAGATCAGTGAAGTCAATGCATATCAATGCTATGTTTTGGCATATCTTGGAGGGGATTCCATGGGATTCCAATGTGCGTCGGCCAAGTAATGAGTTGCGATATGTTGCGATTGAGCCACGTCACGTCATGCTACGTCGGAGCCTCCCTTTTTGCCGGCGACCCTTACGGGATCACCAGCTGGTTGCCCAGGGCAGGAGACATCAGCAGACACATGAAGAGTTTGTTAGTTTGTTATAGTTATAGTCATAGTTATACTTATTATAGTTTGATAATGTTTGTTACTTTGGTGCATATCCCATGCAAATCCAAAGTGATGTAGTTAAAGAATGTTGAAGAGAGTGGCAATACATGCCGTTGAATTGTCTTGGTGTCTTGAATTATCTTGAATTTCTACTGATATCATTGAGACCATTTGATCAGTGCGACTTTCTACATCTTTCTACCGGATTTCAGATGGGTCCACCACACATGACCTCGCGAACCCCATAGGGCCAGTGTTCGCTGCGAGTGTCTCTACCCTTGGTGGGCCTGTAGTTAGCGGAACGACTCTCAAAGCAAAACGACCGGAGCTTACTGGCTCGACATAGCCCCAAGATTGGTTGAGATGATACTGCGATTACTGGATGCAACCAGCATGTACAGGTTCATCAAGGACATAGGGCTTCTGTAGAATTGCATTGAATCCCAATCGCTCTTTGAGAATCAGTCTCTTCTCTTTCTTGAAGAGCAGATAATGAGCTCATTGGATACCCCCTAGCTCCGCGAAAGTGAATTTCAAATACATGGATGCCACAGGCCGTGAAAGCCTGGGAAAAGAAATGTTTGCATCCACATCTGCGTACTAGATCTCTATAGATCTCTATAGATCTCTATAGATCTCTAAAGACTCTATATTTTGCGTTTGAGTTTGTTGCTTCATTGGCAGATTTGATATGATTTGATCTTTCCACTCCTCCATGACATCTGAGAAATGTCTTGCAGCCACCATGACGCCAAACCTCAGCAAGACATACAGACATGGGTCAAAACTGGTTGCCCCAAGAAGCAGTTTGATCGATTTGATCCGTAGCTTCCAAGGGTTTTTTCTTGATGACAGCCATGACAGCCATTCATGATGGTATATCTATAATATTCTATAATAATTATTCTATAATACTCTTTCTGCCTGAGAGATCTTCCGGTAGTCATCGGTAGTCAACGTAGCACGCAGATAATGTCTTCCACTAGCCGTGCTGTTGCTGTGAACCCAAATTGCTGTCATCATATGTCATCCCATTTCTACCGTTTGATGCCTTAATATGGAATGCTAAACAGATGATAGTGAAATATATTGAATTAAGTGAATCAGCCAGTATGCTGTTGACAGGAGAGAGTTGCTGGAATTGCTGGGTTCAAATGCCAAGTTTCCAGGGCATCGCTGAACGTAGCGGTGCACACGTGGACGCACGTGGATCCTGGTAGACGTCAGATCCTAAGAGTGACCGGCCAGTCTCTGGGTCTCTGAGCTCATGTTTCATCATGTTTCCCCATGTTTCCCCACAACTTTTTTGTTGTTTCATGTGATTCACATGTGAAACCTGTCTGCGTGGTTTCTTTGAAACGGTCCATGTGTCTCAAGGACAAAAAAAGGTAACGCAATCCAAATTGGAACTTTCGTTGGTTTTGTCATTGTCTGTCACAATCTGTCACAATGTCATTGTCTTCAGGGTTTGAGGCTCCTAGTCCGGTTCACACCTCGACTCGAATCGTGCATTCCCTCCCAATGAGCTGATCAAACTGTGACCGCATCCCGCATGAGCTAACAACGTTTGGAAACTTTTTCCAGGACAAGATTCATTGGATTTCATTGGTATCCATTGGTGATATTGAATGATATTGATGCAGAGTGGGCTGGATCTGACCAGCGTTCGTCGCCAATTCGGGCTGTCGGAAAGTTGAGAAAAGTCAGCATCTTGTGCCTGTTTCGCTCAAACGAAGAGAGGCTACCAGTACTGCATGATATGAGGATGGCAAAGGATAATGGAACCATGGTGAATCAAATCACTTCCCATTGTGGAAACATGGGTTTTCTTCAGAGACACGTTGCCTAAGAATCCGAAGGTAACCATTCTTGTACATCAGTCATAAACACGTCTGATACAAAAAGGGAGAAAAGTTTGAACAAAAAATGTTTGCCTATTTAGGTGTGTGAGCGGACGTTTGGACATCAGCAGATGGACCAGATGGAATGATGAATTTTGAAGGTTGAGATCGGTATCCGAGTTCTATGGGGATGACAATGACCGTGCACCTTATCGCTACCATTTCGGGAATCAGCCAGCTGGTTGCGCCGTCGGCACGAGGCACCATGGTGGTTTGGGAGTTGGCATGTAGTAGGCCCTAGCATGCGAGGCTTGGAAATTGAACGCTTTCAAGCCCAAGCTGATATTTGCCAAAATTCCTTCACTATTTTTGTTGCGAACGGATCAGCCCAAAAATGCTTGTATTAGTTCAAGGTGGTGAAGAAGTACATTGAGGCATTACGTGACAGGAATACATGGATACATTATGATACATTTGAGACATATTTGCATCTGCATGCGCTCCGAAACGGATGCGTCACTTTGTTGGGTACGAAGTGTGTTAACACCACTGAGAAGAGACGGGGTACAACATCTTGATTGACTGCATTATTTCAAAGCAATACACCAGTAGATTGCGGGAGTTTGCGGGATTCGTGGATGCAAAGGTTGGGTTTTTCTCGATCAACAGGTCACACGGTGGTGGAAATGTCATGGAAACACGAAGCAACTCACGCAGAGACCTCCCGGCAGGTGCCATCCACGACGCCATGGCCAGTGCCGCTGGCTGTTTGGAGCTGTGGAGACCTCCAAACAGCTGCGGATCTGTGGATCCTGAAACATCACGAAATATCTCGCAATGCAGATATCATCAGATACCCGTCCCAACAGATGCCCTTTTTAGCAGTGGATGAAAATTTGAACATATTTGAACTGTAGTTCTTAGGAACAGGCAACAACTATGCAAGAATGGCAGGCTGCCTGTTCACTGCCACCATCAGAGCGTTGCCAGGCAAATACCGCCAGCGTTTGGCACGGAGCAGCGGTGTCAGCAGCTCGAGGTGAAACTTTGGGAAGTTGTGAGGGGAAACCTTGGGAAACTGTCCAATTTTTTCTGATCTGGTTTGGTTCGCCGCGCATCTTTTGCGCGCATTGCAGCACAGTGACCAGAACAAAAAAGATCGATCTGCTGAAATCTGAAGAACTTGCTGATCTCAAGATTCTGTAGGGAAATCATCACTAAGGCCCACTAGAGCCCACTATGGCCCACTAAACATCTAAGCAGCAGTTGCAGGATCCCTGCTGGGCCGGTGACCTGCCATGACCTACCGATGACCTACCCGTGTCATCCCGTGTCATCCCATGTCTCCAACATCCAACACCAGCCTTGGGCAGGGCCTTTGAGTCAGACATTGGAAAGAAGATTTTGATGAAGTACGGCTGGACGGAAGGTCTTGCAATGCTGTGCAAACAACACTGGCTGTGAGCGGCAGATGTTTCGGTGTTTGAGTTTGGAGCAACTGCGGGTGCCTGTGTGGTGTTACCCCTGTGGGCATTGTGTGCAATCCTGTTACAACATGCACCATTGATACATATTGATACATATTGATACAAGATATACCCAATCGGTCGTGGGACTGCCAGGTCAAGGCTTGGGTCGGCTGAAGAACGGTCGGACGGAGTGTGTACAGGCGCTTGATCATGGGGCAAGTGGATGTACCAGATCAGATGTCAAATGAAAGATTTGAGCTATCTTTGGATAGATTTCGGGTATACAAATGGAAGTACAGGCACTCAGACTGGATGAAGATGTACAATGCACATCAATGTACATAAGCTTTCCCAAATCCATGCCATGTCTTCATGTCTTCTGCACTTCTCCCAGAGCATGTGTTGAAGTCCATGGGTGTCCGATGAGACTAGCAAATAGTCGCTACATACATCCACAGGGAATATCGATATGTTGACTGCGGTGCAATGGGTCCTTCAGAATCCAGAGACCAAATCGGATCAAATCAGATCATATCAGATCTTTGTTATTCTCTCGGTCATCAAGGTTCTCTCAAATTCAGAACACCACCTATCCAACTTCCAGAGCGCCAGGGTGAGAGGCGGGAGGACAAGAAAGGCCTCGGCATTGAGAAACGAAAATCCGAGGCGGGAATCGGACGCCACTCGTGTAGATCTGGTGGATCCTATGGATGACACACATTGATGCAATTTTGAGTTGGCGCCTGTGCCTTTCTAAATGATGGGGTATGGAAGGTCCTCCAAAGCGTCACAAAACTGTTTCAGGTGTTTCTGATTGAGGCTACCTGTAGCCATCCGGCTTGAACTTTGGGGAGAATTCTGTGATCTTCATAACTAGCTGATAGGCCTCTTTCGTCGGATCTTGGTATTGTTTGACTGTGCAAAAAAAGCAACCCATCTGTGACATGTTCAGCCAGAACTTTGGCAAAAGCTTCCAGCTGCCCCGTTTGGGCGCCCAGGAGCAGTGGGACAACTGGTGGGCTGATTGCTTCAACAGCGTGGTCCGGATGCCATGGTGATGGAGATGACCTGTTGCAGAGGATCTCTGTCAGACAGTCAGACATGTCTCTATAACTCAATTACAGTATTTGGGAAGCCTTGTCGTTGTTGCTTGCGTGAACCTACGTGCATCTTCAATTCAGAGCTATCGATCTCTCCATTGTTGTTAATGATGTCCTCGTGAAAGAGTCGTTTCGGAGCTGGCATATCCCTGGGATCCCACATGTGTCATTCATTTGTTGTATACCCCGTCTAGTAGGTAGCTGGTAGCTTGTGCTCCCATGGTTGTCGTTGTTGTTTTTGCCTCGTGCTATGCATTTAAGTCCCAATACCGTTGGTTGGTCGTCCCCTTTGTTGTCAAGTACATCCTATGTTAGTCGTAGGCGGACTTCTCTCCGCTGCTGTTGGCTGTAGTCATAGCAACGATGCAGTTGACTGAATTCAGTTGCTGATGTCAGATTTTCTCTGGGGAGGGGTCAAAACTCGAAACCTATGATATCATATATTAATTTGCGAGGTTGAACATCCACGTATATCCCAATAATATAATCTTTTATGCATCATTTAGCCATTATTTGAGGGGTTGCACATCCATTGCATCCATAGTTTGATGTGAAAAATGCGAAAACATATTAGCAGCGTCGAAAACCTCCAAGCACAGTAAGGGTCTTGTATAAAGGTTAAATTAATTTACTTCCGCGAAAGTAAAAACCTCACGTGCGAAATCTGCGCGAAAGCGCCCGCAAAAGAAGGGTTAAAAGTTCTAACTGCGAAAGCTCGGCGAAAGCTTGAAATAATTGTCAATTATTAGTTTTAACTTATATCCAATTATATTTAATCATTGGTTCTTATTCTTATCCAGTTTCTTTCAAATCCAGAGATTCAGCCTAAAATCTGAGAAAGCTCCGCAAAAGCCAAAGCAGAGCCAGCAAGGCTGGAGCCCCAAAATCTATGACGGATGGCAAGGGCGTCAGAGACGTTGCGAATGTCGGGGGCGTTGCAGGACGTCAGGGACGTTGAGGACGCCAGGGCTGTAGCAGGATGTCAGGAACGTTGCAGGGCGTCAGGGATGTTGCAGGAAATTTCGGACATTCATCCGCGAAAGCTCCGCGAAAGCTCCGCGAAAGCAAACATGATGGACTCAGCATCCGCAAAAGCTAAACGTGTGGTCACGTAAGTACGTGGACAGCTCCGCGAAAGCCACATCGGATTATAACGAATCGCAAAAGGCAAAAGGGTTTTCAACACCGCTTATATGAATGTGAAGGCCAGGTACCGGTCGCACAGGGATTTTGATTCATTATCATCGTCATATTAATATATAATAAAATATATATATAAAATAAAATAATAATATAATATATATATATATCCAATTATCTCCATAGTTCGCCAATAGTTCGCCATTCTCCAGAGTTCTCCAAGGCCAAGTCCATCTCCGTAAAGGCCGAGAGTCGTGCAGAGAGCAGCGATAGCGACGATGAGCCTCAGGCCATTTTGAAACGATATCAGCTACCATGGCCCATCACTGATGGACAAAGCATGATATATATATATATATATATTTTTATTTATTTATATATAAAATATACATATTGATTTATATTTCTTTTTATTATATATTATATTATATATATATACATATTGTGTTTATACACATAATGTGCCTATACTTTGTTTGTACCTATACGTCCACAGTGTCGATATGTATATGACATGATGTGACAATACTGTATGTAGACATACTGGTACATATAGAGATACATTACTCGTACCATGAGATTGCCAGACTATGGATTTACTCTAAAGGTTTCAAGCACGATCAGACCAATGGTTGCGATCCAGTGTATAATCAACTACAATCATGAGCCACGCGGAATTTATCCGTCCGTTGTTTGTGAGATAGATCTAAGCATTGCTATAGGCTACCCCAAATGGGAAGTAAAACCGGCCAAGTGAGTGGCATTGTGACGCTTGCGACAAAGAAATTTGTAACTGAAAACAATTCCGGGATCGATGGACAGAGCCACCAATGATGAGGGATGAACCTCAACAACTTAAACATGAGGATATTCAATGACAATTATGTAGTATTCCAGTGAAGGGCGGATGATAATGAATAATCAAGGCTCTGAGAGTTGATACATGATCCAACTAAGAATTGGCAATAGTTCTATCATGTTTTTCCTTCCATCCTTACTCGCAAAGATACATGTGAACTGGCAACTCAGAGTCAGAGTGCTTGAAGTTTCCAAGGAATCTTAGGGACGATGAGCATGACCTGAGTCCCTGCCGGTGACGGGATAATCTTCGCAATGTAAATTGAACATTGTCATGTTTGGGGTGAAACGGTGAAGCTGCCAGCCAGTATGCCATTGCAGCAATTCAATTTCAGTATGGTACGGTCAGGTTTGGAATCAAGTACAACAATCAGTTGACAGGCCTTTGATCCAAGGCAATCTAGTGCCTTGGTGTCACTGCCGGTATTTTCCGAGCGTTGGATCACGTGGTGGATTTGGAGGATCACCATTTGTTGACACGCTCCTAGTCCATGCATGTGCAATTGTTTTCATTTCTTTCACGGAAATTAGCCGTTTAGGCGTTTACTTATGCAAGATCCTCGACCAACAATCAGGAAGCCAACCACACATTGCATTGTCACAATCCCATGTTTCTATTTTTCCTCCAAGTCCTTCATACATTTTATGAACCAAGAATGGCAATCCCTGGGAAGCCTAGTATCATGCACAAAATCAACCAAGATGCCACAATATCCCTGTATGTATGTGATTACATACATACATACGTACGTACATACATACATACATACAGACATACATACATACATACAGACAGACAGACAGACCGATCGACAGACAGACAGACATAAAATAACATAACATTACATTACATTACATACATTACATACATTACATACATTACACACATTACACACATTACACACATTACACACATTACACACATTACACACATTACACACGCTACACACATTACATCCATTACATACATTACACACATTACACACATTACACACATTACACACGTTACACACGTTACACACCTTACACACATTACACACATTACACACATTACACACATTACACACATTACACACATTACACACATTACACACATTACATACATTACAATCATTACATACATTACATACATACATACATTACATTACATTACATTTTATTACATTACATTACATTACATTACATTACACTACATTACATTACATTACATTACATACATACACACAGACACACATACATACATACATACATCAATTACATCAATTACATAACATAACATCCTATCCCATCCCATGGCATGGCCTGCCATTGCATTGTATTGCATCATTTTACATTACGTACACACACATATCTTTATCAGCCTGTTTGAAGGCACCCAAAGTTCACTCACCTAAACAGGAGCAATGTTGACACCTCCCCAGAGGCCCGACATTCCCTGCCAGGGAAATGCGACTGCTGAAGGCGGGCGCATTACTGCGATCAAAAAAGCAGGAGTTGGGCTCTCAGTAAGCTGTCAGCCGACAAATCAGAGCAAATCCCATCCCATTGTGACTGGACCCAGCACGGACTGCATACCAGTGTGATTTGTATTCCAGGGTGGCTCATGTGATATTTTTTCTCGAAGTCTGTGTCATGTCAGAGCTCTTCAGGCCACAAAACCTCAACTTCGCCAGCACAAGTATATCAAAAAACATCTAAAGTATCGTAAGCTGTTCACACCAGTGTGGCATAGTGGTGACTTGCACAGAGAAATAACAGCAGGAAACTCCTGGTTATTAACGACACCAACCATACAGTCATGCATGAGATAAGTATTTGCAATATGAAGATGATACACACACACATATATATATATATATATATACATAGTTATATATAATCCCGCTTGGAAATTCCTCTACAGAGTGGTACTTGTTAACCCCCCGAAACAGCTACCATTTTAACATAGATGTTTGGTGATGTGTGTGTGTGTGTTCAGACTGTCATGCACCACCATTCCATACATGTGGAAACAAAGGTTGGCCCGCTATACAATGGCACTACACAGGTGGAAAGAAAGGTCGGCCCTCTATAGAATGGCATTACACAGGTGGGAAGCAAAGGTTGGCCCTCTAAAAAACGGCACTACACAGTATCCTATTGGTAATTTGCTTTTCAGAATTAGCACGTTAAAACGGCGACGGGAAGCCTCCGAAGCATTTTGTTTTCAGAGGTTTCCCGCCTGCAGCTGGGAACACCTCGGCTGAATTCCCAAGGGCATGATGAATGTGGATGCCACTGGATTATATTAATCTCATCCCCAAATATTAAACATTCCCTAAATGGTATGCAACCCTCTATTAAACAGAACAAAACAATGATTTGTGGGGGCGCCTGATATTTGGCGGAAGGGATTGCATATCTTCATGAATAAAATTGTGCCAAACCAATGCAAAATCGCGCAAAACCCACATTTACAAAATGGTACCCTGCACCATAGCCCCTGAAACAAAACAATCTCAAACACCCTAGGGTCACTATAGAGTGGAACCCCTGACCATGCCAAAGAATTGAAGAAGGCCAGAAACTAGGTGGATCTGGGTCATGGGGTTTCATGTTATAGAGGGTAGGGGGCCAAAAGCACCCTTAAGTGATTTGGTCAAGGGCACCATTCTATAGACTTGACCTGTTAGTTTGTGAGACACTTGATGGTGGTTGGGAACTCCATTCTATAGAACGCCATGTGCTGACAGGGGTTGGGCGAACCATTTAGCGCTCTAAAATGGTACCCCTTGACGGTCCAACTCACTTCCAAGGGGTATTAGATAGATAGATAGATAGATAGGATAGATTGGATAGATTGGATAGATTGGATAGATGGGGTTAGATTGGGTTCGATTAGATAGATAGATAATTAATAGATAGATAATTAATAGATAGATAATTAATAGATAGATAATTAATAGATAGATAATTAATAGATAGATAATTAATAGATATATAATTAATAGATAGATAATTAATAGATAGATAATTAATAGATAGATAGATAGATAGGATAGATAGGATAGATAGGATAGATAGGATAGATAGGATAGATTGGATAGATTGGATAGATTGGATAGATTGGATAGATTGGATAGATTGGATAGATTGGATAGATTAGATAGATTAGATAGATTAGATAGATTAGATAGATTAGATAGATTAGATAG
>Ga0126342_10002956_pt1:12500-27430 | contig 27430 bp, 17 predicted proteins | sample Cyp1metagenome_FD_92528 | JGI IMG/M metagenome (GOLD analysis project Ga0126342, IMG submission 92528) | Coral microbial communities from Lord Howe Island, Old Settlement Bay, Australia - Cyphastrea 1 metagenome | ecosystem: Host-associated > Invertebrates > Cnidaria > Coral ... | reverse complement strand
GGCATCAAGTGGGACCTAGTCGAGATCTTTGTACCGTCCGAGAAGGTGGCATACATGGTGCGTCATGCGGGTGATGTTGTGGAAGCCCCCAAGAGGTTGTTCTACCCCAAGAAGATGGATCCTTTGGTTATCTACAACCTATCTGCTGAACATCTTTGCCCAGAATGGTTTCAGGGTTGGTGGCGCGAAAACAATTTTTTGAGGGATTTTTGGATTGAGGGTGACTTCTACATTGACCGCATTCATGTCATTCCCAGAAGAGATCCTTTTGACCCTCGAGATTTGCAAACAAGTGATGGTGGTTTGAAAGAATGCCTTCTCCTTTCTCTTGGTGATACACGCACGAGCACATGCATTCCCTGCACCTCATTTGGAAAGCCGTTCATGATGTCAAATGCTTGGAGGTTTGAGGTCAAGGTCAGAGGACAACACCTTTGGATTGGACGAAGCCGTTTTCTTAGGCCTCAAGTAGCTGGAGCACTTCAATCACGTTCACCTGGGAGCCCAAGCCCAGGTGATGTCCCAGCCTGCCTCGGCATGGAAAATGCGGCGTGCAGAGCTTTTAGAAGCCCTGGTCGACATGGATGTGAAGTACGACCCAAAAATGACGGTGCCGGAGTTGAGGTCGCTCTATATGGAGGCCCGTGGACCTCAAGGGAAAACCGGTTTGGGGTTGACAAAGTGCAGTGTCAATCAACTAAAGGAACGGTGCCTGGACAGGTAAGCAAATTCTGCTCTTCACACGAGGAAACCTTCACCGTCATTTCTGCAAACCGCTGCTTCCATCTCTTTTCCTCGTCCTCCAGAAGGGCGTAGTAATGCTCTGCCGCGTTTTGCTTCGCAAGATCATTGCTCAGCGAAGATCCCACGGACAAAGTCGCGGTTGTCAGCACCGCACGAACACCTGCATGGAATGGAGATTTTTTGTTTTGGCAAGGATTTGCCCTATAGCAACCTATCCATGGGTTTGAACTTGAGATTGAAGAAATTGGACGACAAAAATATAAGGACAAGAAACGGGAAAATATAGATATATGATATATCAATCAAGAATATATATATATATATAGATCTGAAGACGAACAGATTGATAATAGCCCAGGACAAAATGTATAGACTTCAGCTAATCATACTCTTTTAGCCGAACTAAACTCTGCGTATACGGCTTCTTATAGCAGTAGCACCTGGCAACGCATGGGAAAAGAACTTGGCAGCATCTTGCAGCTTGAAGTCCTCTGCGAGGGGTTGGCTGAGCAGCCGGTCGATGGATGTCGAGTGGGCTCCATTGCACACTTCCTCCAGCCACTTCTTCTTTGCATCTTCCGACACTGCTGTAAGCGCGTGCTCACGCACGTTGATTGCCACAGTCACACCTCAACGGCGCGCTGGGGCAAGATGTTCAGTCACCAGTGCAAAGAAGAAGAGAGGCAAGGAAGAGGTCAGTCATTGAGAGAGAGAGAGCAAGAGAGAGCCAGAGAGAGAGAGAGAGAGGCAAGGACAGGGACAGGCAAAGGGAGAGGGAGAGAGTCAGAGAGACTCAAACAATGAAAGGACAAAAGGAAAATCTCAAACAAGACAAAGAAAGAACGCAACAAAGATGCAAAAACAAAAAATGCAAGTCAGAACATGCACTTGACAGACGCACTCCACATGCAGGGAATCATAGCCAAACCTCCCCACACTATAGCCTCTAAATTCCATGTGGATGAACTCTGCACGATTATCATGTGGAGCGCTGGAATCCAAATAGAGGTTTGAACTGCGTCAACATATTCAATCAAAATCTGCCGGGTACAGACATGGTGCAGCCGAATATGCAAACACAGAAATCACCGAATTGTCCAACCAGGTTGCGTTTGCAGAAGCTGAGGGCTTCCGATACATTGATTGGCTTCCCGCTCTGTGAGAAAACTTCCACACAGTGCTGCCTGGTCAACTCAAGCGAATCAACCGTGGCGACCAGGATCTTCTGCCAGTCTGGATGTGACGAGGCGCGAACTGCACCTCCAACCCAAAGCCCTTGGAAGGCCAATAAATTCAACGGGAATGGACTTGAGGAGAAACTTCGACTCCGACTCACGTCCTCTCTGAGCTTACCCAGAACCGCTTTTGGGAAACTCGTTGGGCATAGTAGGCGAACGACAATCGTCTCCAGCTTCCCGTCCAAACGGTTCAAAGGTTCGAATATGCATTGCCTGAGATGTGGGCCACGGTTGTGAGAAAAGGATGACTGCTGTGGGGAGAAAGCATGTGTCATCTTCATCCACTTGCATCATCGAAAACAAATACTGCAATGTGTACTGTGCACAGTGGCTGAAGAACACTCCCAACCCCAACGCGTTGAGCTAATCGCACAGCAACAATGAAAGCCAATGAATACAGGCAAGTTGCTGGTTGTACTTCTCAATGACCCCCTTCAAGATCTTGGAGACTTGGCTATCATCTTTCTGGCCAAGGTCTGGTGCGATCATCTTCTCGAAGAAGCTTGTGAGCATGAAAGGGTCCACGCTCAAGTTCTGTCGTCGCTTCAGCTGCGTGGACGCGATGCCTAGGCCAAGTAGCATGGGTCCGCTAGTCACTTGCCAATGGTTTGCTAAACGTTCACCCATTCAATGACTGAGGCCATTGTGAATTCTCATTAACTTTGGTCGCACAAGAATGGTTTGAGTGTTTTTGCTTTGCTAGGCTACCACCGCCATGCAGATTCATTTCTATGTCCTGCAGAAGCAACATCCAGTGTAATCTATCTAGCAATGTGATCTATCTAGCATTGACCCCGCTCTCAGAGCAGGGGATTGGATTGACTGGATATTGTAGTGGCGAATCCGGATGGGGGGACAAATCCTTGCCCAGGACTGGACACATATGCAGCCCATTAAGAGCAAAGGCCTCATAAGATGAATCATGTCATGGGTGCAGATGAGATACACCGGAGAAGTCTGTCCTTCCCCCCAATGTCTGGCTGTGCTGAGACGCGGATTGCCCCCAAGAAGCGCTGCACGTGGAGAGGCAAGTCGTCCACTGCCGCTATGCTTGCCACTGCGAGGATCCCCACAGCAAGCCCAAGCACTGCAGAGCTGTATGGACCATCTGTGCACAGCCCCGACTTGCCCAGCTTGCAGACCTGAATGGTTGGAAGGTCCTCTCTAAGGACAATGTCCTCAAGGGCCGCTGTCACACTCATCTTGTATGGGTCGCAGTGCAGGGAAATGCTCCTCCCCCAGCGAGAGCTGCGACACGTGTATGTGTCCAGTCCTGGGCAAGGATTTGTCCCCCCATCCGGATTCGTCACTGCGATATCCAGTGTACCCAATCCCCTGCTCGGAGAGGTAAGGAAAAGCCTTCTTCATGGCCTTGAGTGAAGCAAAAGGAATCTTGTTCTGTTGCGGTTGATCATGGAATTGCATAGTCACATGGTGAGTGGACGGCATGATGCTTCAGTGACGAGGACAGCTGTACCGGACATCACTGGTCTACAAATATATGGCTTATGAAAAAATACGTGATCTGTAGGCATTCACTCGGCTTGCAGCAGGGGCCACAAAACAGTCTGATACATGGCTCTGGGACATAGCGGCCTCCACATCTCGCGCCCAATGTTTGAAGGCCTTTTCGCCCAAACGTTCCTCACCAACCTGCATAAATGATGCAGAAGAGCATGGACATTGCGAGTATGAACAAAAGATGATAAGCCCACCTATCCATGGGCTGTCTCTGTGATCATGCAGGATAAGATGCTTCTAAGCTCGTCAACCCTTCTCACTCAAAAGTACACATACACATCCTCACTTCATCCAGGCTACGTGCTGTTCGTAGATGTCGTTCGTGACATCGAGGCACAGGTCAAAGAAGGTCGACATGCTTCCAATCCTAGATGGCAGCTTCGGTAGGAAGCAAAAACAGCTCCCTGGTCAGCGTCTGAATCCAATCTTGAGCCTCTCATTCAGCACGCGAAATCCGGCACGACCGGTGCAAGTTCAGCAACAGTAATTTTCAAATAGGGAACTCATGAGCACTTCAGGATCGCACTGTTGGGGAGGGCTGGCTGCCAGAATCTGCGATCCCTAACCAGATCCAGGATCGCACTACCTGTACATGATTGTAAAGCTGTTTTTTTCAAAGAAAACATAATCCAAGCCCTGCTTTCTCCCTATTGATTGAAGAAGCATCACGCGATCCCGGATCTGGTTTGGGATCGCACAGCTTGGCCAGGCAGGCTGACATAATCTGCGATCCTGACTGATGCATATAGTTGAATTTGCATATATTTGTCTCAACATTTGCTGTGCTGATCCCTGGCCTCACGTTAGAGACTTAAACGTTGGAGACATCAGCAGGAAAGCATGTCCACACTAAAAGAAAAACGAGCTTTTGGATTTTCCCTTCGTCTCGCATCAAGTGTATGAGTGAGCGAGGATATGCAAACATAATGTCCTCAGGTAAGAGATCCGACAGTTTGCTTTGCAAATCTTTCGCAAAAGCATCACTGCATTTGAGCGGGCGGTAACATGTTTGCAGCAACCTTTGGACAGCTTCCTAGTGTGACTGATGCGATTGCCGATAGCAACTGATCCCTATGGTCCAGTAATCCTTGGCAACGATCAATGGCCATCAGGGAGGACCGATCTAAGAATTGGCACCATTGGCCGATCTTCCGGGTGGACCAGCTAGGATGACTTAAAATAGCATCCGCGCGTGAAAGTATTGGAACAACACACGGTTTGAACAGCTTCGTGAACCGAATCACCATTGCTTCCAAGAACGACAAAAACACAGTTTGATGGTCAGTGAGACCATGAAACTGAAAATCTTTGGCGGGCACATTGTCTGCGTTCAGTGCAGGAATGGAACTGGGCAAACGCAATCCATGAAGATCAGCAAACCGGCGCACAAGTCTCAGATATTCTGCAAAACTCTCCAGTGACGGCAATGATCTTCTTCGCCCATATGTCGGGTCCATCCACTTCCTCATCCTTAGATGTTCGAAAGACCATGGGAGATGCTTGCACATGTTGTTTAAGGAACATCCGTACGTGGGAGGTCCAACCCTTACTATGTGTCGCATTTATACGCTAGACACATAATGTGTCTTCATTGAATGGTCTATCACCCACAAGTAAACTCAGGGAGCTGAACATGCAGTAGTCGAAGGTAAGCCACAGCGCCCCGTAAAAGGCTGGATGAGAAAAATAGATATGAGTAGATTGACAAAATAGATCTGAATTTTGTATTGCTCGTGTTTCCTCCTTCCATCCTTACTTCGCTCCTTCTCCCCCATATGAAAAAGAAACAAACGAAACATACAACAATGTTGAAGAGAATTGTCAAGAAATGAAATGGAATGATACGGTGAACTCCCATGAGTGCAGAACCAGCTTCTCACAGCAAACATGCTGGAGATCGCAGAAGGAAAAGATACCCTGCCATCCCGGCAGGTGCCAGCTGATCACACGCTGCGCAAGTGGAAGGATAAGATCTGTCAAAGTCTTGCATAAGTCCTCAGACAAATCGATGCCGATCAGCAGCTTGCGGCGAGGCTGATGAAGACTTGTCTATTTACTTGTCGCAACATGACAACTGCATGCTACCGGAGACTCTCTCCAAGGTTTCACTTCACTTTTGCAGGAACAAAACTGTTGGAGGGTATTCCGTTCTCAAGGTTAAGCCTGGAATGTGTTCCAGCTTTGACCAGAAGTGCAATGAATGCAGGACTAGATTCTGTCTTCTTCTGCCATGGCCATGGAGCAGCTAATTTCCCAGCCCACTCTTCGGCGCCCCATCCAATGAAGTTCAGCGATGGATGGGCCGGAGAAACCAGATCACTGATGACAAGCAAACGACGAATTGCTAGGTACTTAGCAAAAGATTCTTGACGACCAAAGATATCATCCAGCACAACCATCCAATGTTCACACCCATCATGTGTCGTGCTGACTAATGCATCATTCGCTGAACATAACCAGCGTGCCAGGCCTCGCGCAAGTGGTTTGTGGATCATAGCGAGACATTCACAATGACCTAAATGAGGAATTTCTGGCAGATGCAAAGGAATATCGTCTGGCGAGTCCGGCCCCATTGGAATATCCGGCAACTCGAGAGGCAAATCCATGGCAGGAGAATGGAAACAAATGCATCTATCAATAGGTGGTATTTCCTCACCAAGGCTTCTTTAGTGAATGACACGAAGCTGTCAAATCCACAACAGCATATGAGTAGCATGAAGGATACAGGCGATATGCATCACATTTGTCGACCGATTGCATTTCCTCAGCAGGAGTTGTGTTCAAGCTTGAAACCAAGAGCATGGATCACCCAATGACACTCACTGATTCCGTATGAGTTTCATGGGCCTGCAATATATTGTACTCAAATGGTCTGCAGAGCAAGAAATGAGCCGGTTGCATGGATGTCCGTAAACGGCTGTCAGTCACGGTCATCGGTATGATTTACGTAGTGCCCCCCGTTCCGGGCTGGCATTACAAAGAGTCACTGGGAAACAAGGAGCAGCTGGGAAACCGTGCTGTCTTTGGCTTCTTGAATGAAAGTTCTCCTGCGCCAAGCAAAGGAATTCAGTAAGCGCAAGTTGCGCATTGCAAAATCACACACATGTCTTCCGTCAAATTCTCAGTTCTGGCTCTTCATTAAAATCCTACTTGGCATCATCATAGACTTCTATCCGGCACACAGTGGAAAACATAATGTGTTTAAATGCCTGTATCAGTATTGGATGCTTCGCTGAAATTCCTCATGCTCCGATTCCTTATGTTCTGCTTCCCACGCCCGCAAAACCAATGGGAACCAATGGGAATGAAACAGCTAATAAACACTACTCGGCGCAATATACTTCAGGCAAAACCCAACACGATATTGTGTTACTGCCTGCTATTCATCACAACTGGTAATCAAACATGGCAGTTAAACACAGTCTTGCGTTTTCCGAACAGAACAACCATCTACAAATGGATACATATCATAGATTACCTACCCTATCAAGCAGACTTTACCTAGACACCCCTAGCCTATCAACTGCACTTTTTTTCTAAAAATCCACTACATAGTTACTGGTTATGAATGTTGTTTGTTTTCCCAAATCAGATTCCCAGTGACCCCACAGTTATGGCCTTAACAATGCTAAATGGGATTAACTAACTCCTATAGCTAAGGTTATATATCATTAAAATCCCACTTATAACTATTAAAGGCTATAACTGCAGATCTGTGCGCCCAGAAACTGTACTTTTTGTCCATGTCCTGAATGGCCAGCTTGCGTGGACCAGCCTGGCGTAGCATCGGACCCGAGCCACAGTCAAGCTACATGATGTTTCCAGTAAGGATTTAAGCAACACTCATAGGAATGTTATAGGGAAATATATGAACTATGGAGCTTTGGGAATAGATTGACATATATTGGAATGATTTCATTAACATGGACATCATAATCAACATCATGGGATGTTTAATGGACATAACTATATATATACATAGATGTACAAACAGGAGGAGGGATTGGAGATACCACCAAAGGCGACGCAGGGTCTTCTGATGAGGATGCTGCGCTACAGCATGGAAACCACGGGGGAGAGCGAGGTGACCTTCGGGCAGTACAAGAACTACCTGTACAAGGAGGTGCCGAAAGACTACCTGGAGTGGGCCATTACGGAGTGGAGCACGGCCAAAAGCAGGGTGTGGGCCGCTCCCAGGGCTATGGGGCCAAGTCTTCGAAGGATCCAGAGCTGACGGCCAAGACCAAACCACCCCCTGTGGCACACAATGTTCGCCCTCGCACACAGCCCAAGGAGAAGAACATCACGCCTGCACGAAAGTCCAAGACAAGGGCTTTGGAGGAGTCCGACGATTTCTCTATGGTGTCTTCGGTGGACGGCCACGTCCACAGAGGAGGAGATTCACGAGTTGCAGGAGCGCCTCAAGATCCTGCAGACTGTCAAGATGGCGGAGGATGCTGCAAAGATCGCAGTGCCGAGGGATGGAAGTTTGGGAGTCAGTGAAAACCACCAGCCCAATACCCAGCGACTATGAGGATGTGGATGTCTATGGCGAGAGCATTGACCTCGAGGGCGTGGGGGAATCATCACTGGCCTATGAGACGGAGCATAGCAAGGTTTCGAACTATGAGGCGGGCAAGGTTCCACACTATGGGAATGGGTATGACCCGGTCGTTGATGAGCCCTATGGCAATGGTGGTCCTGAGGCGCTGGAGTTTCAGTTCGTCTATGGTGGCGACTATGAGGCAGCCCGGAAGCTGCCACGAGATGAGACGCGCTGTGACTTCAAGAAGAAGGCGGAGTCTTAGGCGGCCAAAGTCATAATTGCTTTGGCAACTTTGGTCGCCTTATGGGCAGTTCCTTCGCACGCTCATGCGCCTCACCCGACCACCAATGCTGAGGAAGTGGCGAACTACAACACTGTGTATCACTGCCCAGGGTTTCTTTGGATTGGGCCGCCTTGCACCAAGTGGAGTATGTGGCAACGTTTGGACTGCCATGGCCAAAAACAAACTTTTGGGTTTGTCCCACAAGGTGTTTCGGATGATAGCCATCTTCGAAAACTCACGACATGGATCTATTCTCATGGAGTATTTCATGGTGATCTTCGCTGTAACTGTCAAGGTGATCATGTGCATGCCCCAAAAGCTTGCCGAAACACATGTGTTGCAGGTGTCTACACCCACGAGTTTTGCAGGGCTATGATGGATTGCTACGAGCCCGAGACTGTCCCTTCATGCTGGACGTCTTTTCCAGCCATCGGGGATGGGTTTCATTGTGGTGCTCATGCGTTGGACATAACTTCCCAGGGGTTTGGCGATTACATGGAAGATAGCAGTATCAACATGGAACCACATGAACTACATGATAGAGTACATGGAGGTGATCCACATGCTTCACATGGTGAATATGTAGGTGATGACCATCCGCAGATCGACTCTCTATGTAAGGAATGTTTGGCTGAAAACCTTTGTCATCTACATGTTGGAAAACGTGCAGCTCAAATCCTGTCCAGGTGGAAACGACATCGAGGACAACTTCGACCTCCAGAGCATGCACGGCGTCTTTGTCTTGCAGGCATTGGGGTGGAGGTGCACGAGTTACTGGCTGAACCATTGTCCAGCGAAACTTTGCGCAATGATGCTGTGAGAGGCATAGTTCCCGATAGCTTTTCTGATGACTTGCAAACCTTTTTCTGGCTTGATTTATTGGGTTGAGGGGCCAAAGGCTCTTCTTGTGAAGAGGTTGAAGTTGATGATTGATAGGGCAGTGCTTGAACAATTTATTTCTTTTGTTTTAGCTGAGGCTGCCGGTTGGGAAGTTGTTTTCGAAGATCCCACGATGATGCGCTGGGTCCCAACTCAATTTCAATCAGCAGGCATTCCCATCCAAGTAGAGACTGATGTACAAACCTGGTGGGACATGCTGCGAAACCTCCAATTATCTCATTTCTGTCTCAAGGTGAACTTTAAACGTTCAACAGTACAGGTGCCGTGGATTTGCGGCTCTAGGCCCACGGATTTCGCTTCTTGGAAAAGCACATGTCGTTTGGAGGCGGCGGTGTCGCTCTAGCATTCGTTTGATCTTTCGGTTGCACCATCATCTTCTACCAGTTCACAGGACCATTTTCCATGGCTATGTTAAATAACCAGAGGGTATATAAGTATGTAAAAACCTATTCTAGATATATCTCTGTGATTGTTGGGGTCATTAGATGAATCTGCTGTATTCCAATTCATCGATAATCGATGGTCGACAACCACCAAAAACATAGTGGGGCCCCCGTTTACGATAGCTACAGTAAGTTGGCGCACAAAACTCCAATAGCTATGGTTTATGGTACCTATAACTATAGTTAATGGGGGTTTAAAAACAATCTTAAAACTGGGGGGCCCCACATTGTATATATTGGATAATTGCATCTCATTAGATCTATCAATTTCCCGTCAATTGTCATGACGATTTTGCTGCTAAGGTCGCCACTTAGCCCCCTGTCGCGCTGCATCAATCAGGAAGGGAAGAACCTCGGCGCGGAGATGTCGAACCGAGACGGTCTCAAAATGGCGAACACGCCCATGTACAACTGGGAAATCCTCTATCTATCTATCTATCTGTCTATATATATATATATATGTGAATATATGTGTATGTAATTAATACGTATATATATATATATATATAAAAATATATCTGTATCTGTGTATAAATAAATAAATATATATATGTATATATATATACATATGTATATATATACATATATATGTGTAAATATATAAATATGTATATACGTATATATATATATATATATGTATATATATATGCATATATATGTTTATATGTATATATATATATTGTAAATAAATATAAATAAATAATATATTAAAAATCATGTGGTGAATCTTAAATACATGCCAAACAAATATTATTCGCTAGCTAGTACATTTTACCATTGATAGCGGAAGATCAAAATACTATATAAAGCATCTAACCAAGGTTGACCCACTATATATCCTATATACTGTGTATATATATATATCATTTCAACTACAAAAAATGGCGAGCAAGCCATGTAAAACTAAATTGACCCCTTGCCTCATCTCAATCCCTTGTAAACACACTGCCCATTAGCCATATGCGCAGAAGGCCTTTTGGCAAATCCTGTAAAATTGTTTGTTAGTGGGGGCATCAACCAACTGGGTCTTTTCACGCTGCTCATCTAACCGACATATTCCCTCCATATATGTATGTATATATATATCACTAACATTATGCAACTGATTATAACTGGGTGAATTAGGAACCATGATTATCAATCCCTTCAACCTATTCACACATGCTCGAGAAGCATTGAAGCATATTGAAGCCAATAAGGCGAGCCGGGTCAGGAACAGCACATCAGCAAACTAGCTCAGTGTCAATGTATAGTGTCAACGTTTGTTTTTCATAGTGGATGGATAAAAGAAACATGATATAATAACTGAATATGACACAATATCCCAGTCTATCCCACTATAACCCCATAATGTCCCCATTCTGGTTCTATCTCACCACCAACTATTCTAGGGCTAAATCAAATTTGTTTTGCTGAATCCTTGTAGTGATTGATCCCGATGTTCATGTCCATTATTCATCCTTCAAATCCCTAGTTTTTCATGGCAATGCTAAATCTCTCTCGCCCGCGGAAATCGACGAAACAAATCTTTAAACAAAAAAACTGCTCTATTGAAACAAAATCTTCATGTTGGCTGATTAAATCATGTGAAATCCTCATGTGGCTGACGAAATCATGCAAACTCCCAACTCTTCGACTAAATCATGCAAACTCCCAACTCTTCGCCCATGAAATTCATGAAGTCCAACTTTTCACCAGCGAAACCATCTGAACTCTCAGCGTTTTCCGGGTTTTTTCGATGTTTTTCTGGTGAATTCGACCCATTTTCTCCATCCAAAACGCCGAGCTACGGTCCCGGTCCAGGTCTCAGGACCGATGGCGGTTGAAGCGTTTCCTCCCATGACCTGTGACCATCTACCATGGTAACTGGTGGGGTTATGGGTCATTTATCAATGGGATACCCTCTGGTAAACTAACAACATTTACGGAGGTCTACCGGTAAACATACAAAAAGCTATGGAAAATGACCATTTATAGTTGATTTACCTACTAAAGATGTATGGATAATGGGAAAATATTGGGTTACCCTCTGGTAAACATACAAAAAACTATGGAAAAATCACCATTTTATAGCTGGGTAAATCAACTATTTCGACTGGGCCATGTTCAATAGCGAACTGTTTGTTTACCAGAGGCTATTAATAGTTATATTACAAGGGATATTTTTTCTGTAAGATCCCATTTATAGTGGTTATCCCATTTGTAAATGTAACTATATCCCACTAAAATTTAGTTACATTTATATTCCATTCGTTATAAGATAATAAAAGCTACAATATATACAACTAAATGGTATACATGGGATATTTTATACAATTAACTATGTTATATGTGTGTTATAGTTATATTAATGTGGGTAAAACAATGCCATAAACCATCCCCAATTTCACCATTTTCAAAGGTTGTATGGTTACCATTCCCAAATGGGTGGTTGATTATTGTTTTACCCACATTATTACGTTTTGTCCTATAAGAACTAATGCAGTGCTTGTAGCTATTACTATATCTATAATTTTGCATACTTACTTAGTTTTTGGAAAAACAACAACAGCATCTGCCACTGCCAGTGCATAACTATAGTTGAAAAGGCGATACGCGCGTTTTTTTTTTAAATTTATTATAATCATATATATATATATTGGGTGTAGCCTAACCTCTGTAACAGTCGGAAAATTGATTTTCTGTGAAAACCTCTTCAAAAGGAGCACAAGGAATTTCATGCATTTTTCCAATTTTTTTCGTGCAAGAATTGTGCTCTATATCGTGCTGTTTTGGTGCTCCCCTCCGTGCAAAAATCCTGCTCTACATTGTGCTGTTTTGGTGCTCCCCTCCGTGCAAAAATCGTGCTCTAAAAATCGTGCTGTCTTGGTGCTCCCCTCCGTGCAAAAATCGTGCTCTAAATCGTGCTGTTTTGGTGCTCCCCTCCGTGCAAAAATCATGCTCTAGATCGTGCTCTTTGGTGTTCTCCTCCGTGCAAAAATCGTGCTCTAGATCGTGCTCTAGATCGTGCTATTTGGTGTTCCCCTCCGTGCAAAAATCGTGCTCTAGCTTGTGAAAGCTGTTACAGACAATGGGCCAGACACAATATATATATATAATTCTCTAGAAATCCATACTGTTATCTTATGCAAATCCATTATCATCTTCTCCAGGTTTTACATCTGGGCCTTCATTCTCGCCAAAGGAGATCCCATCATATCCCATCCATGGCGAGCCTCGATTCACAATTTTGTGCCGGCGACAGTCGGCGACAGTCAGCGAGTCACAACAAAACGATTCGCTCAAGTCGTCGCGATGGCTGAAGCCAAGACGGACGATGGCTGGCACCGGTTGATGTGATGCAAAGGGCCATGATTCTGGTAGAAAAATTGCATCCTGCAGTTGGTAGAAAAATCACCCAACAAATGGTCGAAATCACGCTAAGCAATTTAGACGCGTGACAAGTGGCACGGAACCGTATGCACATTTTCAATTGAAGAGACATGAAGTTTGGATCCCAACTTCACTCCATGTTGGGCAAGCATGGGCTAAAGAAGATCATTCCTGAAAGGAATAGAAACGCAACGAATTCAGAACCACCCCAGCTTGTGCCGACCACATTTTTCACATATCTGTCTTGGTGAAAGGTCCATTTTCGTTGTTGAACTCCCCATGTTCACCGCTGAATCCATGAGTTGGGCTCCACCAAAGCAGGGCAGCCGGTGGTCACCAACCTCTTTTCGAATGACTTCCTTAGGAACGGCTGCGCGCCCTGGTTGTCAAACCACCTGGGAATGAATCAAAATATGGTTGACCCAGGAAGCCACAGATTTGAATATATTCTTAATAGAGAAAAGTATCTACTTATTGAGGTACCAAATTTTGATCCATACCCATGTGGCGTTTGGAATTTTGAAGATTCCTTTTAGATTCCTAGATTCAAAACCATTTCTGGGGTTCCAAGAACGAACTTTCCACTGCATCAATTGCCTATTTCTCGACCCATCGTCAGGTTGATTCGAATCCGAATCACCTTGCCAAACTTTGGATAATTTCGCTTGTAACCCCCAGCAACTTTGGATAATCTATCATGTGGTTGAGAAACTCATTTCGTGGCTCCGACTAGCTCCCTAATTTTACAGATCATATACTATTGGAATATATCATAGTATATCCATTGTATATCTCTATTGATTTTTTTGGCAAAACACAAGTTACCCTCATTTTCTAGTTGAAAAGTTCTGACCCAATCAAAAGCCAATGGGGATCATTGTATACCATTAAATTACATTTCTACGGATTATCACCATGAAAATCGTACAAATGTCGGAAAGCCATTGGATATCTATAGCTTCGAATCGTTCCCTCCCAACCACTGAATGGTTTATTCATGGCTTACAACACACCAAACACGTCCCAGGGGCTGAAGAGACAGACATCTCGTCTGGATCTTTCAGCGAAGATCCCTTCCCGAACCGGCCCTAGGGATGCTGCAAGCTTCGGCCAAAACTGCCATGGAAATGTGGAACAATATATGGGAAAATGATGATTTAACCATGAAAATATGGGGAAGTCATGGGAAATCGTGATCGATTTGTTGGTTTGATATTGCCCTGTTGAAGAACTTGCAAGTGGAATTTCATGGAATTTCAGTGTTTTTCTCGTTATTCGAACTATGATCACGGAACACCGTTTGACATCGTTTGACATAATCACTGAAATCTGGTCGCATGGTAACGATTGAAACTTGGGAAATCACAGGAACGTCGGCCAGGTTCGGCCACCAGTTGTAGATAGCTTGATGCTGAATAACGGAGGATGCTTACCCCGTGGTAGACTCAGGTTCCAAGGCAAAATCCAAGGTGTCAGATTGGATCCTGGGTGTATCAAGTGTCCAGTCGGAGCTGTTTCACCATGTTTCACCAGGAGACTCAAAACCACACAACCCCAGCCTGAACCTGCAAACTTCTATATACGGATTTATAGTTACCCTCTGGTAAACTAACATAACTATGGAAAATCACCATTTTTAATGGGTAAATCCACTATAAATGGTCATTTTCCATTGCTATGTTAGTTTACCAGAGGGTATATATATTTATATATAATCACATCACATTTCTTTCACCAACAAAACATCATTCCATCTCTTCTGGTGTAATAACTCATTACCCTTTGTGCCGTACTTAAATATGGCAATACGGGAAAATCCACCATTTAGTTCGATGATTCTCCGATTGAAATGCAGGGAGCCATGTTTGTTGACACCCGTGGGC
>Ga0126342_10002956_pt1:0-7500 | contig 27430 bp, 17 predicted proteins | sample Cyp1metagenome_FD_92528 | JGI IMG/M metagenome (GOLD analysis project Ga0126342, IMG submission 92528) | Coral microbial communities from Lord Howe Island, Old Settlement Bay, Australia - Cyphastrea 1 metagenome | ecosystem: Host-associated > Invertebrates > Cnidaria > Coral ... | reverse complement strand
TATACAGTACATAATTATAGAACGGTTACGCAAAATTAATTATAGAAGGGAAAAAAAACTATAGAACGAAACTGGTAAATGTGGGAAAAATGGGGGAAAGCACAATTATAGAACAAACCAGAATCATAGAACGATGAAAAAAATAGGAGTAAGTTAAGGTAAGTCTTTTTTTCATACCTTCCGAGGAAAACAGAATTATGGAACAACAGGGTACGGTAAATAACCGTACCTTCGTACTCCTCAACTTCCGTTCTATAATTTTGGCACCTGCCATATATATATATTCTGCATATAAATATATATATATATAATGTATATAAATAATTGTGTAAATATCTAGATATATATTATGTATATATATATATGTATGTATTATGTGTATATATATTGCATATATATATAATGTATATACATATGTATCATAATGTATATGTAATGTGTATATTTATATATATATATATATAAATAAATAAATAAATAGGTATATATATATATATCACATGATAATAATATTACACATATATATATATATCCATTTAGAACGTGGATCTGCACGTCCAAGGAAACATCAGCAAATCAAACAATTTGCATATACAATCAACAGCTATGACGAGGGAGGGTTTCGCAACATGTCGACCAAGTTTTTTTCAAACTACGAGTTCGGCTGCTAATGTGTGGGTGAGTGAACAAGTATAAGTTACCCTCTGGTAAACATACAAAAAACTATGGACAATCATCATTTTTAATGGGTAAATCAACTATTTCTATAGGCCATTTCCAATAGCAAACTGTAAACGTTTACCAGAGGATATGTTTGTGAAATTCCAGGTCTGACGCTGCCTTTTTCAGCATTGCGTATGTTTGGTATCCTTCTTTGGGCCACACTGACATCGAATCTTCGAACTGTCGATGGAAAATGGTGATTTATCCATAGAAAATTGTGATTTAACCAGGGGAAATGGTGATTTATCCAGGGAAATGGTGCATCCCAGAATGACCACCATGGACTACCCTTCAGCTTGCTCAAATTCCCATTCTTGATGAGAAAAACCACATCTCTGGAACTGTTCTTGATCACAACCTGGCCCCCAACATCCCAGGTAGAAGGGAGGAACATTATCCAATATATAGAGGTAAAACATGGTAAAACTACCAGTTATTCCATGTTATTCCCTCTTGTCGCAGTGATTGACTACACTTAGCTTGTCAACGAATCATCCGACGCAGATCTATTTAGCCACCATCACCATGGTGCCCGCGAGCCCGCGCGAGCCTAGCGTGGCACACCGCTTCGCGTTTTTGAAACGCGACCGATCTAACGCCCACAGAGCCGGGCTAGCGAGCGAAAAGGCAATGGTTGGTAGTTTCAAAGACATCCCAACCATTCCCAACCAATATAACCAATGCTGTTAGGGGGAAACTGATGGGCCGAAAATGGATACATTTTTTACAGTCTATTGTTCAATGAGGCTCTCCCAACATAACAAAACTCAGTGTATTCAACTGGATCTTGCCACTTCTTGAAGACAGATTGTCAAAATTGTGCATGGCCGGTAGCTTTAAACCGATCCCAAAAATGTTACAGTAGCCGGTCAGTCATCTGATGTCCTGTCGCCAAATCAGAAAAGGGGAATTACATGAAATCAAGAGTAAAGCCACCAAGGTGGCAAATGAGCATTGGTAAGTGTTGTTAAACATCGAATTTTGCCGTGATCGACAAGCACTTCTTCATTGGCACATCATCTTCCATGGCTGGCCAAAGAAACACATCAGGCCTACCTCCAAAAAGAACAATAATTACAAACTTTGGTTTCATTTATTTTGGCCGAATAATATTTTTTTAATTTTTTTCCCAATTTTTTTTGGGAGAGGTTGCTAAAGAAGAACTGAAGTGCCGGTCCAAGGATCCATGGCGCAAAGCGCGCAGAAATGCGCAGCCTTGGCGGCATCACTCAAACCTCGGCTTTTGAAGCCGAAATGGGGTACCATTGGACCCACAGAATTAAGATCATATCAATGGCCATGCAACAGGAACCGATTTATGGGAGGTAGCTACCATATACAACGCCTATTTTTTCTGGCCTAAATTTCAGGGAATATCCCCATTGATATGGTCTTATATGGTCCTGAAATTCCCATGCATTGATCATATGTTAAGAATTCTTTCGATATCAGATATCTACCTTCTCATTTCACATAGCTATTGCTATTATATCGCTATCATGGCCCATGTATAGTTGAATTTTCCGAAAGAATGGTGGTTTTCAAAGAAGCCTGAGTATCTAAGTTTTTTCCCGACTTTGGCTATCAAATTTGGGGTTTTTTACTGAGCCTTGACACCTAAAACGTAGCTACCAATTGATCAATTGGTCAGGAAGGATGGGGCATAACGGCATAACCAAACCATCTGGTTACTTAACGAAGCTATGGAAGCCATGGCCCATAGAAACAGATCATTTCTGATGATTCCCCTATGAAAACAAGTAGTGCCATCACCAGTCAGTCCATCCTCTCCGCTTTCAATTCGGATTCATTGATCCAGAATTCTCAGCGAATCTTCTCAGCGAAAAGTGGATTTCAAATCAGATATCATCTATTCTTTCATATAGTGGTTAATACTGATTAATAGTGATTGATAGTGGTTAATAGTGGTTGATAGTGATTAATAGTGATAAATATATGTAAGTATACTCTATACTATGTCTGGTTGGTGGTTGACCTACCCCTCTGAAACATATGAGTTCGTCAGTTGGGATGATGACATTCCCAGCTGAATGGAAAATAATCCAAATTTTCCAAACCACCAACCAGTTAATGTCTGTGAGACCCGACCACTCATCTGAAATGCGCCGGTCTGCCAAGTCTCAAGTTAAATCATGCTAAATCCCCGTTGTGGCGGATAGAATTCCGCATGTTTGCCTTATTTTGTCTTTACACTTCTCAATGAAACCACTAAACCAAGGTAGGTCAGTACATTATAGCGAACCTTAGAGACTTGATAGCCTGCAACACAACCAACACAACGCAAGTTTTAGATGGTTCCGGCATTCTTTCATAGTGTGGACTGATCGAAACCGATTGAAGGGCCAATCTGCAAGAACGCGGTGTTTTCACCACATTGACTGGGTTTTCCTGTAGATTTTTCCTTATCCCAATTCTGGATCATATTGTTATGCATGCCATATTCTGCCAGTATATTATGATATTTCCATTACACCCCCATAATTAACATTAATTAACCATATAAATATCATATAATTCCTGGTATTTTCTTGGTGAATCTATATACTGCTTTTCGAGGTTTCATCGTTCAAAAATCCACCTGGGCGTGCGCGCTGAGCCGTCTCTCAAGGACCTCAGGAAAGTCATAAAAGCCATGGCCCCCAAAGCACCAACCATTGATTAACCATCATTAACCATCATTGACCATCATTAACCATCATTACCCCAACCAGTCAACATGTGCATATGAAGGTATGTGCCACAACATGGTCATATGTCAATATATATATATATATATCATAATGTATCTATGAGATGTGTGCGTCGATCAAACACATGCAACCATTGCGTCCTGGTTGGCAGCCACTGGCAGAGACTCTCCGGGATTTTAACAGCTGCAGGTTGTCTCACCATCTGACACGCCACATCTATATGCAGCGTTCTTTTTTTCCATAAAGATCAAAACATGAAAGATTAAGAAGCTACCAGCAGCTTTGCAACGTGCCAATCTTCTGCTGCCTTCCAATGATTTTCTGGTTGGTGGTTGAGCCACCGATCTGAAACACATCAGTAAATTGGGATCATGATAAAAACATCCAATGAAAAACATCATACATTGGGATCATGATAACACATTTACATACCCTTTGGTAGGGTTTTTCACATGTAGAACATCCAAAGCCACCAGGCGCAGATCTGAAGCTACTGATGGCTCAAGGCACCAAGGCAACTGCTTGGGAGCCTGGAAATGGCTGAAGAAAAATATGAGAAAATCATTGAAGCAAATGGTTTTCCCAATGTTTTCCAGCAAGCCATGTCTGATTATTATTGATTATTGGAAAATGATTATTGATTATTGAATATGATTGATTATAATCAAATTATTGATAGTTCTTGATTATTCTGATTGCCGGAGGGTAATTTGATCAACCCTGAACCATCAAACGAGCCCATCTTGGGGCCGAGTGTTCGTGGCAGTTTTCCCGTGAGCCCAGTGGCAGCCTTTTCGCGCATTTTTTTTCGCGCGCCATGCAACGGCATGGCGGGCAGGTTTACCGACTCGACATCTGAGAAAGACTTGGTTTCTTGATCCCCTAGCAACCTGAAAGTGAAAGCGTGTGGCTACATACTAAGAACATCTAAGAATCAATTCAAAGAAAATACCACAAAAAATAGGTTCAACCCTGGCCGCCGAAGGGAAATCACCTGCATAAAAAATTCGATGTGACAGCAAATGAACCAGGTACCAAGCTACCAAGCTCGTGATCCATATCCATGGCCATTTGGGGGCATAAATCGCATAAATGAAGGTAGCCTAAAATTGGATGGTCTATAGTGAACCCGAAAATAAAATGGATGATGACTGGGGGTAGCCCCATTTTAGGAGACCTGAACATTTCAGAGTAACACTTACATATGTTGACATTCTGACATGACCATGTACTAATAGTTCTTTTGAGTGTTCTTATCTGTCACTTTGTTTTGTTGATTTTGAGTTGCCCTCTCGCAAATTAACATAGACCCTGGCAGATAGGAGTTGGAAGATTAGTTTATAGTCTCCACTAAAAGTTGATTATTTTGCGGGGTCTATGTTAATTTACAAAAGGGCAGTTGTTAGTAATCATCAAATTGGATGTAGGGATAGTTGGATGTAACATGACTCCTTACTCAGGGGTCATCTTGGGGACGATCCTCCGTCCAAACTAGCTTCTGCTACTTTGACTTTGCCAGATTGCGTCATGGAAAATCACCATTTTCCATAGATTCATAATCTAAGAATGGGCCATCTATACCATTACAAACTCTTAGTTTACTCAAAAGTGATGGATAGTGATGGTGATATCTTATCACCCGGTGATGATACCATATACCCCAGCAATAGGTGACCACTTCCCAGCAATGGATATCTTGGATGCATGGGCCCCACAAATAGCTAGGCAGCTAAGTGCAGTATAAGTTAACTATGGATTTATGGTAAATGTATCTGTAGTAAAAAAAACTTATAAACCAACATTCACATCACTGGAAAACAGGACCGTCGCTGGGTAACCATCATCATTTCATCACCTCAGCAATGACGTCCTGGTCATCTGCAAGCGCTGCGGCTTCGCCGACACGCTTCAATATTCAATGTAGTTCAACTACTTCCGCGGCGTGTCTGGGCTGGCTGAAGACTTCATGACAGAAGATTGCCCTGAAACAATCCCAACATATTAATATCAAATTTGTATCATTGAGTCATGTGGTAGTTATTTTTGCGGAAAACAACAACTAAGAACTACTTATCTTTATGGTACATCAAAATCTCTGAATCACGTCCAGCCAAAAAAATCGCCTCATCCGTGTCTCTGTGCCTGTTCTGATAACTTCAGTGGTGAACTTCAAAGACCCTCTTGGTTTGTTTCACCCGTTGAAACTGGAAAACTCCTGGATAGAAGGAAGTCTATAGCTGGGAAATTCCTCTGTAAGTGTTTTTTTTCAATTACTTTGTTTGATTACCGGGAAAATCATCTTAGTCTATGCGGTTGTCTTCTCGATCCAAGAAACCATCCAGGGTGACCTTCGTCATCTTTTCGTATGAAAACCCAAAATGCAAAATCGGTGAACATGTGCATTTCAAGCGGGCTCAATGAATTTCAACTTGCCATTTTTCTCATGTAAGAATCTGCGAATAACCACCATTTTAAGATCAAACCTCCCATGTCCAATGAAAAACCATAATCGTAGGACATAATAGTTTTCGCATGCCTTCGCTGGTTAGTAATAGTAGGTATGCCCATCTAGATCGCAATAGATTTGGTGCTAAAGTTCCCTACGGGCACACCTAGCTTCAGCCACAGCTGCTTGGCAGCGGCATGTCGCGGCTAAACCATGTGGGCTCTCAGGGGTGTCCTTCGCCCATGAGGTTCGCCAGATCTGCTTTCACCTGCAACTGAGAAGCATACCTACAGTAGATGGACAAAAAAATCAAACCCTGCAACAAGCGCTATGTTGAACCCCCGCACCCCCAAGTCTCAATGTTTCAGCGCGTGTGTTACTAAGAGTGATGTTAGCGTTTGATTTCTTTCGTCCATTGGGCGCATGCACTTCAGGTTACATTAACATTGAACCTTGGGGGCCAGATAGGGTTTGAATATTTCGTCCATCTACGGTACCAACTGGGGTGTGCGGCATGCCACACCCCCCAGTTGGTACTGTCTCGCTCTCTGATGTTTTCACATCTTTTGGTCTCCAAACTCTGTTGTGGAAACATCACTCTGCATGCTGCTGATCTTATTCCAAACTGCGCAAACATTGCCTTTTCATAAGTAAAGGCCTCCTGTCTGTCTCCCGTCCCATTTTGTTCTATTCCCTAATTCCCAACTTATTCCAAGCTGCAGGAAACGTTGTGTTTTCACAAGTAAGTGCAACCTTTGTGCTTCCCGTCCCATTTCTTCTGTTCCCTGCTTTGCAACCTATTCCAAACTGCAAAAAACATTGTGTTTTCAAAGGTAAATGCTGCATGCGTCTCTCGTCCCATTTTTTCCCATTCCTAATTCGCAACCCATTCCAAACTGCAAAAAACATTGTGTTTTCATAAGTAAATGCTGCATGTGTCTCTCGTCCCATTTTTTCCTATTCCCTAATTCACAACCTATTCAAAAATGCGCAGAGCATTGTGTTTTCACAGGTAAACGCTGCATCTCTCCCTTGTCCCCTTTGAGACAAAAGGAAAAAGAGATACTTTTTCTTTTGAAAAGAAGCGGTACGTCACAAATGACATAATCCATTGGCAGGGCCACGTCTTTCTTAGTCATCCCTTTGCCTTTGCTGCCCTTTCGCGCATCGGCGCTTGAGCCCCGCCTACCACCAGCGGTGGTAGGCAGCGCTCGGCCTCGACGGCAATACGTCCTGCTCCAAATCCACCAAAATCCATCGGTTTGGGCTGGCTGCACCGCTGCCCAGGCCCGGCCGAAACCTCCCTTTTGGAATCAAACCCCAAAGCCTCCCATCAAGATTCACCTCTATAGAATCACAGCCTGGGAATCTGAGAATTTGAAAACAATTGCCTCTATAAAATCAAACCCCATAGGCTGATCTCCAGAATATCAGTTTCTGGGATTCAAAACGATCTGTTTGTGCAGGCCATGTAGCTTGCTTTTTAATGCTTTTTACAGAGCACCATGTGCAATTTGACAAGCTGATTATACGGCCACTACCTTCAATTTCACAGAGCACAAGGTGCACTTGGACAAGCTGATGTTAAAATAGGGATGTTGAAATCTGCGATGAGACAAG
>Ga0126342_10002955_pt1 | contig 27431 bp, 39 predicted proteins | sample Cyp1metagenome_FD_92528 | JGI IMG/M metagenome (GOLD analysis project Ga0126342, IMG submission 92528) | Coral microbial communities from Lord Howe Island, Old Settlement Bay, Australia - Cyphastrea 1 metagenome | ecosystem: Host-associated > Invertebrates > Cnidaria > Coral ... | reverse complement strand
GATGCCTTCTTGAAAGCGTTTCTTTGTTCCACCTTATCATCTGCATCTGCTGCTGCTGCTGTTGCTGTTGCTGCTTCTGATTGTTGGTGGTTGTTGGTAGGTGTTGGCGGTTGTTGGCGGTGGGTGCAGTGGAGGGGTGCGGTGGGTGCAGTGGGTGCAGTGAAGGGGTGCGGTGGGTGCAGTGGAGGGGTGCGGTGGGTACAGTGGAGGGGGTGCGGTGGGTACAGTGGAGGTGGAAGAGTATGGTGGGTGGGGTGATGGGTACTGGATATTGTCGTGTTGGATGAATCATGATGCTGAGTAGACAACATTGAGCATGGGTGTCACAATCATTCAGTTTGGGATTTTTTCCCAAGGGGTCAACAACAATGAGGTGGCAAAGGATCCTGGTAAACTGGCGACATTTTATGTCCACATGATCATGTTGTTGATTTTAATTTAATTGATTTGAAATTCACAATTTCAAGATTCAAGTTTTAAGACATGACTAACTAATAAGATTAGTAAGTAACTGTACTCTAGACTATGAACAGAACTTCAATTCACTGAATGATCTGAAACTCTGAAAACGGGTTTTCCCCTCTTGGCCAAAATGAAAATATGGTCCCTAAGCGGCTTGTATCATCACATCCAGTGTGTTTCCCGGTCTTAAGTCTTGAATCTTGAATTTCCAATGGAAGAAATAGCAACATCGACAGCGCAAAAGGGCGACCGCCAATCTTGGCCCAGCTGATCTGATGAGGTGAGATGACGACACAAATGCATGAACATGAAACTGGGATCACTTCCCCACTTTCAGAGAGGGGGTCTGGACTGTATAGTAGCATAGTAGTTGTAACAATGTGGGGAGCATTGTATTGAGTCAGTTTGATTGGAAGGTTTTTCCCAACCGACATATTTTAGATTTTAGATACTACTGGCTACTGACTATAGTATAGACTACAGATAATAGATAGTGATACTAGACTGGCTAGCATCCTGTCGTGCAGCATGGCCAGAGTCCTGGCCGCTGCTTTAGCAGCAGTGCGGGGCTTTGACGACAGCGATGACGAGGGTGGCGGCAACAGGGCCCCTGGAAAGGAGCACATGCGCTATTTGCGCAAGTGTGCCTTTGCTGATTTTATTTTTGGTTGTAGTAGTCACACAAATATGGCCCTTGCAAGCATTGTGGATCAGACGGGATAGATCATACTGCTACATGTGGTTTCTATGGTTGGTTTATGGTTGGTGGGTGTGTCCGTAGTGGCTGGTGTGTTCGTGTCTCTCACGTCTTTGGAGTTGGTAGCCCGAAGGTGCCTGATGTTATGCGACACACCTCGCCTTTTACTGGTGGTTGGTGGTTTGGTTGGTTTACGGTTGGCTGGTGTGTCTGTAGTGGCTGGTGTGTCCGCGTCTCTCACACCGTCGGAGTTGGTAGCCCGAAGGTGCGTGATGTTATGCGACACACCTCGCCTTTTACTGGTGGTTGGTGGTTTCTATTATTCTATGGTTGGTTTACGGTTGGCTGGTGTGTCTGTAGTGGCTGGTGTGTTCGCGTCTCTCACATCTTCGGAGTTGGTAGCCCGAAGATGCGTGATGTTATGCGACACACCTCGCCTTTTACTGGTGGTTGGTGGTTTCTATGGTTGGTTTACGCTTGGTTGGTGTGTTTGTCGTGGCTGGTGTGTTCGTGTCTCTCACGTCTTCGGAGTTGGTAGCCCGAAGGTGCGTGATGTTATGCGACACACCTCGCCTTTTACTGGTGGTTGGTGGTTTCTATGGCTGGTTTACGGTTGGCTGGTGTGTTTGTCGTGGCTGGTGTGTTCGTGTCTCTCACGTCTTCGAAGGTGGTAGCCCGAAGGTGCCTGATTTTATGCGACACACCTCGCCTTTTACTGGTGGTTGGTGGTTTCTTTCTATGGTTGGTTTACGGTTGGATGGTGTGTTTGTCGTGGCTGGTGTGTTCGTGTCTCTGACGTCTTCGGAGTTGGTAGCCCGAAGGTGCATGATGTTATGCGACACACCTCGCCTTTTACTGGTGGTTGGTGGTTTTTACTCGTGGTTTAAGTTTAATTTAGCGATGTGTTTGTACTGGGGAGTTGTGTTTCTATTGGTCATGGGATCAGCAACCATGCAACGTTTGATTTTTTCTCAAATCTTCCAAGGAGGTGGTTGTTTTCCATCTGTGTCAACAGGTTGCTTGCTTTTTAAAAAAGCCAAAGCAACACCAGGGGGCCCCACGTTTGGTCAGAAATGCAGCTGGCAAAGTGTCGAAGTTCTTCTCTGCCACCTATCCGACCAATTATCTGTCTATGAATTTCTTTGGGTAACTACACATCATATTTATATATATATATAATATCTATATTCTATTCATGTTTTTGGCCACTAAAAATAGTTCATACTTAATACAAAGTTCAAAGTTCAATATTATGTACATTTCAAACCCTCTATCCACTACTATCAATGAACGCTAACCCATCCCAAAAACAAAAAAACATAATTTGAATTTGGAGAAACTCCCAAAACGCGAGAGTCACGAGTATATTTTGAACGAGATTTTGGTTTCAAAATACCACATGATCCGCTAGGCAAGGAGCTGAAGACCGTTAAAAAACAACTGCAACTGGCTCGGAATCAGACGTCCTCTTCGCAGCTTCTTGGTTCCGAATCCAGGAACAACTCCCCGGAACAACAAAAAACTCCTTGATTAGATGGATTATGTCTATGATTTTATTCGACTAAAACTAAACATCAGATATTTCGAAGATAATCTTTTCGAAATCTCTAGGTTCAACCTAAACAAGTTTTGAAATTTGAAAATGCTTGTTGACTGGCATTGCCATGTGGCTGTACTGTGTGCAGCTGTTGACTACCCAGGACTGCTGGGAGAGGCAAGAGATCGGTGACCCGAAAGGGTGATGCGGGGGAGAAAGTTTCGGGTAGCGGCAGATGGAAAACTTGGACTCCTGAAGCCATTCTTGAAGTTTCGATCCTCAGAAATGAATTTCGGGATCTTTTTATTGTATGTTTTTTACCATCTTCATTTCAAGTTTTCAAGTTCAAACTAGTTTATTTTACATTTCCCTATGGATGTCTGATTCTGACTAAACATCGGGAACCTATGAACTTGAACCAAGAACATTTCTGTTCCAGTGAAGTGTGTGTTTGTCCGGTAGCTTTTGTTTACCCCTTATTCCTCATTCCGCATGTAATGTTTTTGGTTGTTTTGATACCAGATTACTAGATCCTTTAACTTTACTTTTGCTAGTTGAGGCTGATAGCTGCTAGCTTCTAGTCACATCCCATGACATCGGGTGCATTCAGTTTACCTGATCGATCTTACCTATAACTATATATTATAGACATGTTATGTCTGTAAGTATTCTCTCTCTATATATATATATGATGATGATATATCTATATCTATATATATATATATTTATATGGTTGATGCCTGTTGTTTTCTTTTCTGAGGTTGCCTGTGTCAGACCAAAAAAAAACGTGCGACCAAGGCTGGGGAAGGCTGTGGAACTGGCAAAAGGCAAGGACTGTCCTAGCAAAATGCAGACCAAAACGCCTGGCATGTTTAGTTTGAACTCCATTGCGTTTGGTGGTCGGCATCAACAAGCTATCTGGCAAGCGTTGCTGAGCAATCATGAGAATTAATTTTTCTTGTTGTTGGTATAGGGAACTGGTGGTATATTCCCACTCACAAGTCTGTTCCTTTGAATGGGTCCAAGCGTGAGCCAAGGCTAGAGATGCGGTTTGCCAAGTGTTTTCCGAGAAGCTGGTTGCTCAGTGTGAGAAGATACAGCAAGTTTCTTGCCCGCATATCAACCCCTACTTCCCGACCTAGTTCGCTCTTACATGACTTACTGAATCCATAATCTATCTAGTACTATCTACCATCTACTATCTTCGGGTTTCAATTCACTGTAGAGGTATCCATTCACTATACTCTAATACATTTGACATTTGCCTTTAACTCTCATGTACTTCCAAATTTGAAACTTGAGAAACAGCGAAGGACAAACCCGACTTGTTTGTCATGAGCCTGGAGTTTGACGAGTCCCGGAGCAAGACTCGGCTACGAGCAGGCATACTGGATGTTGAAGCAGTATACCCAATACTTGAAACACGGCTGCATTTGGCTAGGTTTCGGGGGAATCTGGTAGACTGGTAAGTATGTATATATAATATCAATCTAAAACACAAACAATTTAGGACTTGAATAGCGATGTTTCAGGGAAGCTGTTTTCTGAGGTCCTGTTGGCATGATCAAGTCAGAATTGACATGAGTTGCGTTGTCTTATGTTGTCTTCAGAGTGTTGGAGCGACAGCCACCAATACAATGCTTGAAGCTTGAAGCTGTCGATTGGAGGTACAAAGATGTGAGCTCTTTGTTGGGAAGGGGAAGGAGAACGAGAACTCTCTCATGTTCCTAGCCAAAATTCGCTTGTTTTGCTCACATGGCTGAATATTCATTTTTTTTTATTCCCTAGAGTCTAGAGTCGATTTGATTCACAATCTTTTCAAAATCATGTTTGCTGCTTACTGCTGATGTAAGGCCAATTTCTTCACTGTCTCATAATCAGAACCATGTAGTTTGCACGCTTTGACTTTGAAATCACTACAAAGCAAATAAGCAGCTAATGCAACAATATGAAGGAAATTATGACAGTTATAGTTATGATATGGTATGATGTTTAAGTTGTATGAAATTCAGAAGGTCGAGTCTTGTAATTGTAAAATCTTTCACGGCCTGATTCATGGATCGGATATCGGATTCATGATGACAGGGAACTCAACCAAGGCATGCAAGCCTGCCACTGCGGCCAATAGTGTTGGAGGCAACCGATGCAGACCATCTTTGGCAAGGGATCTTGGACGCTCACCCAGTCCCATTTTGGAGAGGCTTGGGTTCAATTTAGATTTGGATAGTTCTGGAGAAACCTGAAACGGACAGTAAGTAAACAGTAGAAATTTTAGCATAATACATGTTGTAGAGTATAGACTTTAGAGTCTAGAGCAAATCAGAGTAAATAGCAACAGGTATGTCAGGTAGCCATAGACCATGCTGCTAACTATGCCGCAGCATGCGTCTTAGGCTGGGCTACTACAAGCAGGACAAGTGTCATCAGATTTATATCCGATGCTGCACGGGCAAATGTGAGGCTTTTCCGGCTTGCAATTCTTGCAGGCAAGCCCCCTGGAACAATAGCAATGCACAAGCTCTGTGACATGTACCTTGAACTTGAAACGAGTGGTAGTTGAAGAAATTTGGTGGTGGTGTTTTTGCTAAGAATAGGTAGAGTCAAACCATAGAAGGACATACAAGCGCAGATAACCTTAACTAAGCTTCGAGCACTTAAGACTGAACCTCAACAGACTAACAAACAGAAACTTTCATATTTCATGTTCCCTTCTGCAAAACAGAGGCTTCAGAGTTTCAGGCTAAGAATCGATCTGACGTGACATATTGAGAAACATTACCAACCTATGCTCTGATCTCTGAACGGGTTTAGCTAAGGCATGCGTTGAACCACTGTGCCGAGCCAATCTGGAAGTCACTCTCACACCTGAGTGGCATGTTTCTTGGACAAACCCCCATGTAGACATGCAGTAATTGCGACCGTCTTGGTTTAATTTTCCAACTAGCAGCGCTTCCAAAGTTCCAAAGCCTCACTACGACTCAAGCCTGACTTTCCACAAGCATCCCCAAGGTTTTATGCTACTGGTTGGATGGCGTCTGGATCGAATTTACTGCTCTTACTGAAGTGTGTTCAGCACTGGATTATGAAACCTGGCACTGTCACAGTCTCTTTCTCTGAGACACTTGGTTTGTTGTGGGCAGGTGTTTGTCGGGCCAATGTTTCTGCACACTGAATGCTGAAGTTGACGTTCAAGTTTGATTTCAACTTCAATTTCAATTTCAATACACAATCACAGCTCAGACTTCGCAACTGTTGTTTTTGTGGGGGAGAAAAAAGCGCCCAGTTTAGAGTTTGGAGTCCGTGTTTTTTCTTGGCTGCTGCTCTGCTCTTACCGAAGTAGCGGTTCTATAGCACGCATGGTTCTATACCGATGAGTTTTTGGAAAAAAGCATGTCATGTCACAATACCCAACAAGATTACAGGGGACTGGCTGGTTTTCAGTGATGGCCGCAGATGATGATAGTTCACTTAAGCAATCAAAAGCGAATGTCGATTATTAGTTTGTTTGTGAATAGTTTCAGCTTATGTATGTGCAATGTATAAATAAATAAAAATATAAATATAAATATATATATATAACATATATCTTTATTCAATTCTATCAAATCAAACCCAGTCATATCTTACTTCAATCCACAGCACAGGCACAAACCATATCACATCTAGTCTGCATCACATCTAGTCTACATCACATCCCAAAGACAGCTGATGATGGTGACGATGATGACGACAACAAACCTTTTTGTCTGATGTTAAACTGTGTTGATGACTAGGTTCGTGGTGAAAAACCAGCATATAGCAAGTTGATTTCATGAATGATACTTTTTACTTGTTGTTTTTGTTGATGTTTGTTCCGACGTCGAAGTTAATGTCAGTGGTAATTAATGATCGTTACTTGTTGTTGTAGTGGTAATGATGATGTGATGAGGATGATGTTGATGAGGATGGATGGATGGGTGGATGGATGATAACTGGTGATGAGCGGTGATGATGGTTCGTACTTGTCTGATGACCGCTTTGATTTTTGATGATGAATCATGCATACGGTTGGTGTTTAGGGAATACCACTTGTACAACTACTCATCACCATCACATATTCAAGTTTTCAAAGGTTGAAATTCGGTTCTTGTTGGGGGATGAAACCTCATAGCTGAACAATAGACTGACATCATACAAGGCCTGATCCAGTGGTTATCAAGAAGAACCGGACATTGGTCGACATGGTCTTGATCCAAGCAGAACTTGAACAAGACGAATGCGTTGAGGATGCGCACATTGACAGGGATGCCTACCAGAAGCACAAACTCTTGGCTGAGGAACTATTATCCTTAGACACTGGGGCGTGGGGTGCAGAAACCATAACGCACCACTGCAAAGGAATCCTGTGCTGCAAAAATGGCATTGCCGAGACGAGGGCAAAGCTATGGTGCGCAGTTCTTGTAACTAGGCAGAGGGAGATGGAATAATAGAGAACTTAGTATTGAATTTCTCTTTCATTATCTAGATTTCAAGTCACCGATGTCCCTAAGGATTCCTAAGTTTGATTTCAGGAATTTTATGTCTTATTATATTGAGTCTTGCTGATATTTTGCGGAATGTTCTTTAAAACTGCCACAATGAGTTTAGTTTCATTACATTTCCATTTCTTTCAGGAATTTCAGGATTTTTATGTCTTACTGTGTCTTGCTGGTACATTACGGGATGTTCTTTCAAACTGCCAGAGTGGTAATGTGAATGTGATAATGTGAGTTTTCTTTCCTCTCTCTCTCTCTCTCTCTCCCCCTCTCTCTCTCTCTCTCTCTCTCTGACTCTCTCTCTCCCTCCCTCTCCTCTCTCTCTCTCTGACTCTCTCTCTCTCTCCCTCTCTCTCTCTCTCTCTTTTGTGGGCTCTCTGAGGCATTCATCTTCGGCATCAAACCCACGACGCCAGTGGTATCCCGTTGGACCACATGCGGGAGGGCAGGTCGATACTTTCTGTGCCTGAATTTCATGTCAGATTTGATGTTCGCAGTGTGTGCGTGTGCATGTGTTTTCCTCTGAACCTTTCAGTTGGATTTGGTTCCTTACCTTGTACATGTGACATGTGGCATGAGGTTTGCACAGTGGGATGGGTGATTATTGATTGTGGGTGGCAGGTCTTCCAAATTAGATCGGATAAGCCAATGCGACCATTTTCAATCTTGCAACTTGAAACTTGAGAAAACTTGAACCGAACCTTTTCAACTTTCACCTACTCCCACTTGTTTTGTTGGACTGTTGAAACTTGAAAGTTGAATTGATTGCTGTCAATGCAAGTCGCAATACGAACCAACATGTTTAAATGGCACCACGGCACCGCATCTTTCACCAAGGTGCTCGCTGATGTATCATCAAATCATCCTTCGCGCTTTCGAAAGTCTCCATGGTATGTCGAAAAAGCGCAAGAACGAGGACGAGTCTTGCGCTATAACCGAGTTTATGAAGGATACATGCCCAGAGACATTTCAGAAAGTCTTGAGAGTCAGAGCAGCCAAAACAATGGAGTTCTTTTCCAACGATGAGACACTTCCAAAACTTTTTCTATCGACACTTTCAGTCACCCCAATGGAGAAATTGATGTTTCAGTTCCTGCAGTGGCAAAAAAAACAGATGCCTACTTGAGAACAGTGGACCCTCCAATGGTGACTATGGCCCATCCAATCTCTTCACCTGCCTGCAAAGCTATTCGAACTTTGTGTGGGCACATGACCACCGGTAAGATCTTTCCCAGCGACCCTGATTCTTTTTCCATCATGGAAATTGCTCAGTGTTTCTCAGCTGGGGTTCGTTTGTCCTGTGCTTTACACTGCAAAGTTGCAGGCATGTTTTTGGAAGTTTGAATTTTCATTTTTCAAGATCTGGAATATCGACCTATGTTTAGGTCAAGGTAAACTGCTTGTTTATGTTTGATTCCTACCTTGTGGCAGTCGAGGTTTGCCCCGTGGCATTCCGGCTGACTTTATGAACAGTGTCTTTTGGAGCCTCACAACTGCAGTGGGTCAGTTGCATCAGCGCCTTGTGTCCACATATGAAGGACCCCAGATGAACCATTCCTGACCAACTACCTGTGTTCAATGATTGTAGTTGATCACATTGGTCCTTGGATTTGTCATCCAACTGCACTTTAATTTTCATACAGACTTCCAAAGTCAAAACTCATGCTTGTTTGTTTTTTGTTTCCGAGGGAAGGGTGGCTTGGGGCCCCTGGGTCAGGAATGCCATGGTGTTTGGCCAAGCTGTTGAACACAAAGTGTCCGCAAGAGGAAAAGAAGAAGATAGCCCAATGGTTTTGTCAGCTCTGCCCATGCTGCAAGGATAAGGCATTCAGTGAGCCTCTGTCTTTGCACATACAATCTCCTCACGACTTACTGGAAAATGAAAAGGGCATCCTTTTACTCAGGGCATTGTTCAACGGAAAGATTTTCAACATCACGATTGAAACAAATTTCGCTCGGATGGGGTCAATGAAGCGGGCATGCAGGGGCCGTTGCGAGATTGCCCCGAGTATGGCATCAAAACACATGCTGTCAGAAGCAAAGGCAATTCACCTTCGACATATCAAGTGTGTAAGAAAGCATCAATTGAAGGAAGGGAGGGTGCAAATTCAGTCCTCAGGTAGGTAAGTTGTGAAACCAGGGAACCCAAAGCATGTTCATTAGGGACCATTTGATGATGTTTCAGTGTTCAACTTTCGATTTTCAAGTTTAACTGGCTGTTCTAGTCATTCTTTTCAAGTATTCAATTATCATAAGTTAGTTAGTTTTCTTGTTCAAAGTTAAAAGACCGTTAGTTAGTTTATTCGATATTCATTCAACTGTTTAATGTTCCCCGTTCAAGTGCCCAAAGGACAATAGGCCAGTAGCGGTTTGAGTTCCTTTCAAAATAAGTTCAAGTTCAGTAACCCTTCCCAGCCAAAGCATCCCCTGCTGATGCAAGGTGGCCGTTCCAAAGCGACAAGCAGCAATGGTTGGAACATCTTCTGGGCAGAGAAGCAGGCTCAACGTGTTCTTCTACCGGGTGAGACTAGTCAAGAATGCAGGCTTCGGACTTTGGATGAGAGCAAGAATGCTTGGCAGCTTTTAAGCCCAGAGGTCAAAGGGGAATACCGAGAAATGGCAAAAGCATGTAATGCAAACAAGAGGGCATCTCAAATTGTGTCCAATTTCGAATGTCAGCTTGCATGTGCGGACCAAGAGGGCGAGCTCGCTCTTGCAATTGAAAATTCTATTGTTCGTGGTGGTTTTTTGCTACCAGAATTGCTTCCAGGGAATGGGCTAGGGGCATTGGGTTGTGGAGATTGGAACTTTGGTGTTGCGGAGAAAGATGTGAAGCAAGCCGATGAATTCTTTCCTGGGTTTGTCAAACACTTTTCATCGAAATGGCGAAATCAGTGCGATGGAATTTCGGGGGCAAACAGTGCCCTGGTCAACATGCAAGACAGGTACAAGCTGTCTTGTCTGGATCAGTAACTAGCAGAACATTGGCAGTGTTTTCTAAGCAATGGCACATGTTTTGAAAGGGAAAGAAATAACAGCCGCTGGGTTTGTGCAAGAGTCTTTGAACTTTGTCCTGACCAATTCTCTCTGTTTGACGATGTTTCTGTTAGAAGTTTCAATTTTCGATTTCTAGTGAATTTCAGTTCAGTTCGGATTTTAATCGAATAGAAAGTGGTAAGTTCCTGTCTTTATCCTGCTGGTCAGTCAGAAGTATTCAACTTCCGAACTCCCAGGTTTGGCTTTTGCAAGGGCTCTATTGAGTCTGGGAACCTGTACAACTCTGTTGTGGAACAGCTCCGAAGCTTTGCAAGGTCCCACAGGCGTCAGGTTATGAACACCAAGAAAGAGGCAAAGGCGAATGGCAAAGTTTGTGTTCCTTTGGTGCCGCACACTTTACTGGTCTTTCGCTCTGAGTGTGGGGGGAGGCTACTCGGTAAACTCATCCAGAGATCAAATTGTTTTTTTTTCGCCATGGCAAACTCACATGACGGTATGGCTATGGAATGCGAAAGTCATGTGTTGTTTGTGATCTTCTCCCTGTTCTTGCTAAAGTCTTCTTGCTTAGACTCTCTTAGATTCAGACTTAGACTTTAAGGAGTCAGAGATGGCAATTTGCTGCGCATCTCATGTCCTTTGTGCAGTACAATCCGTATGCAACTGACTGGTGGGAGTGGGATGTGTATTCTTCCGAAGAGCCTGGGTTCATGGAGGCTATTCCAAAGTTCAGTGGCAAAGGGACTGAGGGAGAACTCCCAGTAATCCTTACTCAAGAGAAATTGGCACGGACTGTAAGCAATGCCGCTCACTCTGGCCAAACGATGCACATTGCTGATGTGAGCTATGAAGACGCTTGACTTGACTCAACCTCCATCAGTTCAAGTCGTTCAAGTATTAATCCAATAATGAAAACATGCATACTGTAAATTACGACTGTAGCTGAGAGGTGTTGTTCTGTTGGTTCTGCTCTAGCTACTCTGCATGAGAAAAACCATTTGTGGAGAAATGAATGCCTTTGAGGTATGTACCAGGCAGGCAATTGATGTGTTTGTTGGCATCCTACAACCGAATCTAATTTTAATAGATTCTTACAATATATTTTATCTTACTCGTCTATATGATATATTTTCATAATAAATTCCTACTCAAGTACTGCAAGCTCAAACCGTGTGCCAAGGTGAAAGCATTTGACACTTTACACTTTCAAATTCCAGCTGGTGATTCGGAGTCTTGGCTTTCAGTTGGTGAAGCGAACATCGATGTCCATAGTTCTGATGAAGCGGAAACTACTGCCAACTTCAAATCCCTTTTCTTGAAGGCTGCTAAGCCCAAACAAACGAATCCCTCAAAGCAATCGGCTACAGTGCAGAAATCACGAGTTGGAGCGCCCAAAAAAAGGAAGGCTTCTGCAGCACAGGAAACACAAGGCAGGGTTTATTTCAGAAACGGTTATGGCTATATGGGGCCAGGTAAACAGTTTCTGTTTAGTTCAGGTCGGGTTAGTGTTTGTGCACTCTATGAGGGATGATCGTATTCTTGCTCCTTGATCCCTTGATATGTTATATGTTTTCTGTCCTGTTAATTTTAAAGTGACTTGACTAAGGTGATGCATTGGCAAATGATTACAATCTTTGACTAAAGGGACTGAGGACATGCAACACTCATGGCTCTTTCACTACTTTTACTTTACTCTACTGTACTTCATAACTGCATATGTGAGCTGTGAACATAGTCAAGGATTCACTGCATCCAGACACTCGCTGTGTAGGTGCTGAGCCAATCCAAGATGCAGACGCGAACGACTCAGATGATGAAAGGCTGAAACAGATCTGGGAGAACGCACACACACTGGCCACTTGTTTCACTAGTTAGTTGGACATGCTCTGCAGGGCAGAACTTTGCGATTTGTAGGTCTTAGTTGAAATGAAGAAGAATAACCAAGGCCAAAGGAAACGTAACAAAAAAATAATCTATGTCTATGTATCACTGACAGACACATCAAGAGCAGTCCAGAGTCAAGAGCAGTCCAGAGTCCAAGTATCAGGTCTAGCTTCTTAACTTCTTAACACACATGTCACGAAACGCCTTACTTTTTTTGAGTTTGACTCTGACCGACTTCCCAAACGCCCAGGAATATGGCGGCGTTGTTATGACAGGGGCATCCTCGTCTTCTTCCTCTGCATCTCCTTCCAGACAGGCTGCGAAACCAGCATCAAGCAGACCAACGGCACCAGCACAGAGCCAACCGGTTACTTCAACTGAGGATGATGCGGAGTTTCGGGTTCTTGATGAAGCTTCTGGCAAGACGATATTTCAGGATTCAGCTGGGAGAGTCTTTTTCTCAGGGAGGCATTCAGCCTTAGGCAAGGGGCACAGCCAAATTCTGTAGGCTGCGCAGTTTCAACAGTTGGCTGGCGGCTGGCTCATTTAGTTTCATTATTATAAATTGATTGATACAAGGAAAGCATACTAAGACAAGCCGCGAAAGACCCCATGTTGACAATGACCACCATACTATACCTGTAATAGGACAATGCAAACTACCCTGTGTGATAGGCCGTGTCACCCAATGGAAGCAAACAACCAGTGGCCACTCAGTCAGCATCGCCTGCTACCAGCACAAAGACTGTCGCAAAGCACTTATGGCTTCCAAGCTTCTGGCAGGGTATGAGGCTAGATGGCCAGATCATCTACTTACTTTTGTTTGTGTTTGTGTCTGTTTGTGTGTATTTCCAGGGGAGGTGTAACATATAGTTTGGGGTCATCACATGCGTTCAGGCAAGCGTGATGAAATGGCTGCACCATGGTCTCACCTTGACAAACAGGCAACAAGGAGCAGAACACCTCGCTGCGTTACTTACCCTACATGTGGATTTGGATGTTTATTTTAGTTGTTTTGTTTGTCTTGCCCTATGTTCACTATAGTGCGCTGGGTGAGGGCATTGTCTTCTGTGGGAATGTACAAGTGGAAATCAAAGTTGTTACTAGTTACCTTGGCCAGAACTGCCTTAGGTTTGACAGCTTTGTCATGCGAGAGACAATCTGAGAGCGGGGATAATGCGGGACACTGATTGCACAACAAACCGAGGCGTGACAAAAGTGTACTTTGGTGTCACATGTTGAGGGGAACTTCTGCCAAGTTACTGATAGGTGAACATGTGGATAGTTCAGACTTGCCGTCTGTGTGCATGCACCCCTGTGTCAGTCTCACTGTACTCTGTACCCGGCACTGTACCACTGTACCGCCACTGTACCACTTGCACCGTACCACTGTACCCTCTGCACTGCACCACTGTACCCTCTGCACCGCACCACTGTACCCATTGTGCCGTACCATTGTACCCCTTGTACCGTACCACTGTACCCCACCCACTGTACCCCAAAAGTTGGTCGACAAAAGTGCAAAATTGGTCGACAAAAGTGCAAAATTGGTTGACAAAATTCTTTTGAAAAAGGGTACGGTGGGTAGGGTACAGTGGTACAGTCTAGGGGTGCGATGGGTACAGTGGAGGGGTGCGGTGGGTACGGTGGAGGGGTGCGGTGGGTACAGTGGAGGGGTGCGGTGGGTACAGTGGAGGGGTGCGGTGGGTACAGTGGAGGGGTGCGGTGGGTACAGTGGAGGGGTGCGGTAGGTACAGGGGAGATGGTATTTTTGGCGGCGGGTGGAAGAGGGGCAAGACATGATTCAATCACAGACCTGCAGAAGCATTTTGCATCAAAGACTAACAAAAAAGTGGTAGTTCCAATTTCCAATTGTGTGACCTCACAATGGATTGTACGAGTGTGAAGTCATCGGAAGCTACTTGTGGGTCCCGTCCGAGCAAGCGCGCGAAAGCTTTGATTGGGACGAATGACAAGCCACCCGCATTGCCTGAAGGCGTACCATTGCCAACTGGCTACAAATGTAAGCGTTGTCGCTACTGTCGCCAGTGGAGCCAGTGCATGTGCCCTTGGGAACCCCAAGGGACAATATTGGCTCCATGGCACCCCCTTTTGCCATGGGCACGTGGCAACATGTCCAAGCCGTCCGGTGATTTGTGCAAGCTCTGTGCAATTGTGTCTTGTACAGTTAGTTGGCACGACTTTTACAAGAAGTCAAAACGAAAAATGCTGATTAGTTAGTTAGTTAGTTAGTTAGTTAGTTAGTTAGTTAGTTAGTTAGTTAGTTAGTTAGTTAGTTAGTCAGTTAGTTAGTTAGTTAGTTAGTTAGTGTCCCTTTCCCGCGCTTTACTTTGCCTCGCGGTACTTTTACCCAGTACTGTACTTTTGAGTTTGAGGTCTGGGAACAAGGTGGATTTGAAGCTGAACACGGCACTCATCCGAAGTTTCAAGTGGCAGTTGATGGCCAACCCCACTCTGTTGCACAGTTTCATTGTGGCTTGGTCTAGCCTAGTCTGTTCTATTTGCTTTCAAGGTACTGGCTGCTTAGGGCTTAGGCCTAGGCATTTTGCCGTTCACACTTCACATGTGCAACCTGGCAGACCGGTTAACCACTGGGTAGGTAGGTGTTTGTTTTTTTTGCTTTGCAGAAAAGGTGATGAGAGATGAATTGATTCGCATCAAGATCCTTGACCCCCATTCCCGATTCCGTCTGGAAGTCAATGTCATGCCACGTCTTGAAGTGGCCACTGAGCAGTCTCGAGTTCAGGGGCTTGAAGCACCCGAAACCAGCTTCGTCGAAGAGAGTGCTTTCAAAGCCGCATTTGGCCGTGAACCAGAGGCTCATGAAGTGGTGTTCGAGGAATGGAATGGCCAGAGAATGAGAGGGGTTACTTGATGATATTGCTGATTGCTTATATGACTCATGATTTGTGATTTGATCCCATTAGGTGCAGCCGCTAGTTGACATGTAAGTGAACAGGCTAGGGCAAGGCTTCCCAGCAATCGTCTCTGAGGTGAATGTCATGACTGGGCGTGAAGGTTGGTTCAAGAGGATCAACCAGGACAAATCCAAAGTGGCTCGCAGGGCGACATTGACCGACGAGACTTCCATTGACCAGACAGGCCAAGCTAGTGACAGAATCTTTCAGGCTGCCAAGCGCGAGGTCATCCACAAGATCACGCCTACAGTCGAAGCACCTATGGCAATGGCTGTGCGTGGATCATCTGGCTCATCTGGAAGTAAGGACCAGTACCAACCAACAACAATCATTATCATCATTATAATTCATTATTCTTATTCTTATTGTTATTGTCTTTTCGCTTATCCAATTTTAGTAGTTCTAGTTCTGTACTCGTTCTAGGGCCTAGTCTGGGGTCTAGTACTGTAAGGAATTTAGACTACCTCGATCTCTGCAGGAGTTGCCTACCAACAGTGTGAAGAATGGATCTGCTGCCGGATCTGCAGATTGTGAAGGTGATGATTCGCAAAACCCGTCTTCATCGGAAGAGAGAGCAGAAAACAGCAAGCGTCTTTGGATTCTTGAGAGAACGATTTTCCTCGGCTTCGGCAAGACCCAAAGCTGCACCCAAGGCAGTTGTGAAACCGAAGGCAAAGAACACCAAGAACATGAAAGGATCCAAAGGAGAGAGGAAGACCGTGCCGGGTGGTGAGAGAAACTCTACTGCATCCAAACGAAAGTCATCTTTGATTTCGCAAGATCAACATGATGATGATGATCTCTCAATGGCTGCTGCTGATCAAACGGCCATTGATGACTTCACTGCGAGGCTTGATGATCTTGCCAATCTTGCCCCTCCACTTCCAGAGGCGCAGTTCAAGCAGTACTTCGCTGAGAGAACACGGCATTGACAGCATTTGCCGCAGAAGTCAGGTGCAAGAAGAAGTCAGCCGGCCGACGAGCAAATTCTAGTGAGGACCCCTTTATGCTTTCCATGAAGCAGCTAGAAGATCGCCAGAAAGACATTTCATTGTTTGTCAAGTGTACCTGATCTGTGTTGGATATTTTTTGTTTGCTTGCGTTTGATAGGTCTCATTGCTGTGTCAGGCGGAGAAAATTTCATGCTCAGTTTGAAAGGAATGAAACGAATAGAATAGAGTCATAGAGTCATAGAGGTTAGTTAGTCAGGTTAATTAGATTCCTTTTGGTTCTGTCGAGAGTCTAGAGGCTAGAGCCTAGTCTCATCTCTACATGCTTAGTCAGGTGTAAGTGGGACTGCAGCTGTGGATTCCACAACCAGTTTGCTCACCATGATCAAAGAGTGTCAAGACGTCAAGGTCAACTTCGTTATCATGAGACGCGCCCTCAAGAACTTGGTGAACCAGGATGTGAAGCTGGTCAATTGGAACAACCTGCTGACTGAGACACTCAAGACCGTGCGCGAGAACTGGACACACTCGGATGACATGGACAGCAGTGGTTTTTTCTACTTGTGCTTGTCTCAATCGATGCAAAAGATGGTGAAGACAGCGACCCTCAAGGTGAAGGCCAAGGACTGCTGGTTTAAACAAGATAACAACAAATACTAGCTCAGCAAGTGACTTTAAAATCTAAACTTGTTTTGGTCGTTGGGTTCGCCCCTGGAACTGCCTTCTTTTCTATGCCCCAATTTGCGTGCGAACCCCACGAGAAAAAGTGTAAACTTTTTTTTGGCAGAGAATAAAACTAACTTCCTTCATTGTAAGTAAAATAAAGGCCTGCCCTAAACTAAGTAATATTTCCTTAAACTTAGACTTAGACTCAGACTTGAAACCAAACAAAAAAAGAACTTGTCAGGATCCCACCTATACCGCCGGGAACAAGAAGGAATTGAATGTCATTGAGGGTTTCTTGGATGCCCTGGCTTCAGCTTCAAAGGAAGACTTCATCGAGAGAGTCTCTGCTGATGCTTCGATTGCTTTGATGCTTTTGCGTGCCGACACCGCACCTGTGGCAGATGTTCGAAGATCTATCGGCATTGTGAAGGGAATGATTGAGGACAAGAACAAGGAGTGCCTTCCACTATGTTTAAGATTTGAAAAGTTAAATTCCTTTTTGGTTTGGTTGGGTATTCAATATAGTCATAGTTATAGTTGGTTCTATTCACTTCGATTTGATTCGATTCAATCTAATTCTTTCCTATTCTAAAATTCATTTATCTATTTTCACTGTGTGTTAGTGTTAAGTTTTATTATTAAGCAGTTATTGCTTGCTTAGCTGAGCTGATAGATACAACGCTGAGGTCCTCGCATATGCTTTTGACGGCTACACTGCAATCCACCAATCTTGGAACCAAGTTGGTTGTTGACGCTAACAGCATGGTTGATGTTCGCGAGAAGGAGTTGGGTGCACAAGAGGAGTTGAATGATGCGGTGGGCAAGCTACCGCCCATTTTGGCTTCCATCACGGAGAGCAAGTTCGACGATATGTGCTTTAGCGGAGACAAAACAGTTCAAGTTCATTTCAAAACTCAAACAGTCAGTCAGCCTGAGTAGCTCATGCAGTTCCTCTTTGCTAACCTGTGTCAGCTGCATCCAAATTCAATTCTCACAAGTTGTGGAGGTCTAAGCTACCCACCAATTCTCCACCACACAAGGTGATTTAATTTTCATTGCCCCAGTTTCTTGACTTAGGTGTTCTGCGGCAATGACGGTTGCTCGCATTCTGGCTGAAATCAAATCAGACAAGTACCGCGCCAAATCTATGGGAAAGGAGGGTTTCAACCAACTCCAGGATCGTCAGAAGACTGCTGTCCTACGCTTGGTTCTCTTTTCTGCTTTGTCTGAGGCGCGGGGTTTGAATCAGATAGGCGATAGGGCTTTGGGACCAAAATGCTAAGTAAGTTACTACGACATGAGGCACAAGTCACTTCCTATCCTTTGTCATTTCTTTCGGTTTTATTTTTTTCAGCAATGTCAACCTGAAACTTTGAACTTTAAACTTAAACAACTTAAGTAGGTTAAATTAAGGCTTAAGGCTTAAGGAGTCTTCTTCTGTCTTCTTCATTCTTCATTAAAGTGTCAGACTTCAGGTTTCAAGACTCAGCTTCAAGGCTCTGTTGATCCCTTTTGGTTGTTTTGGTTGCAAGTTGCAATCAATTGCCAAATGTGGAGGTTTCTCCGTGGATCGCTTCGGCAATGCCTGCTCTGAAAGAGACTTCCATTCTCAAAGAACCTCCAGCTGATCAGTGGAAGTGGTGGAAGCTCCTCGGGAAGCTCGATTCTTTTGCCAGTTTGAAGGCCGTCATTGATCCTTTGGTGCACTTGGGAAAGCTCAGCTTTTCATTGAAGGCTGGTGCGGCAAAATCTTGCGACATGAATAAGCACTTGCAGACCCTTGCTGCTGCCACTGCAAAATGGAAGGACTGATTGCTCAAGCTCAAACACAATGTGCTAGTTTGTTGCCAAGCTGTTGCGTGCGTGTGTGCGTGCGTGTGTGTGTGTGTATGTGTTTGTGAATGCTTCTGGTGTCTCAAGTTTAGAGTCTAGAGTGTAGAGTCTAGAGGTTGAAGTTTACAGTTGAGGTAAGCTTAATGTCTGTCTTCGTCTTGAGTTTTGACAAAGATAAGAATGCTAGTTTACTAAAGTTTACCTCAAGCTTCACAGCTCTTCCCTGGAAGGACAAGATGTCCCCAATCTCCGATGAGTGCAATTTGGTGAACAAGGACGACATCAACATTCCGACATGGACTACACTCAATGAGCAGTTGGATAAGCTTGCAAAGACTTTCACCGCCATGTGCACCACTGTGGTACATCAAGATGCCATGGTCTTCAAGCAGAAGGTGCTAGACATTTTTGCAGGCTATGTGAAGAACAAGACCGTTGCAGATGTGAGCTCACATGCTAGCCAGCTAGAACTACATGCAGCGGCGTTGGACAATGCGAATCCAGAGCGTGAGGGGTTGTTACAGTTGGCGAAGTTGACTGGTCTATTGATGAATGGAGGCTGGATGTTTAAAGATTTTTAAGGTTTAGAGTTTCAAAGCTTACTGTTGAAACCGCCTAAGGCAAAAATTGAATCATTTACTGACTGTCATTTACTGTCTCTTCTTCGTTCAGAATAGAACTCTATTTGAAAATTTCAAATTTCAATCATAGAGTGCCAAACCAAAAAACATAGAGCAAAAAGGGTCGGTCAGACTCATATTTGACTTCCCCTTGGCACATGCAGGCGAGGCATTCACATTAGGGCAAAAGCATGCCCCACAGTTCCAACAGCACGATGTGTTGATGAAGTTGATTTCCGCGACCGTACCTCTGTCTGAGTATCAAGAGGACCAGTTCAGTGCCATCGAAGCCATTTGCCAGAAAGAGAAGCTTGACATCACGACAAAGGTGATTTCTGATACCATCGGAACACTGGCCGCAGAGATCGACGCAATGGTTGCTGAGTGGGCCGCTCACACAGCTCCTTTGCCCTGTTTTGTTTATCAAACGCTTTGTCTTACCTACAGCTGCTCATTTTGTTCATGTTCAAACTTAACCTGAATTTTCAGTTGACAAATCATCAGGTTTAAAAAGCAGGTACAGTAAAGCAAACCAAACGACACATTCTGTTTTGATTTTGGTCACTTTTGTGTTTGCTATGATGTCTTGACGCCAAAGGACCGACAGCTGCTTTCCGACTTGTCAGCAGTGGATGCAATGAACTTGCCAGATCCTTCGTCCATTAGCTTTGAAGATAGTGATGTCGGCGCACCAGCCCCGCCTGATCAGCCAGTTTGCCGACTTGAAGGATATTGATGCGGCTACTCTTTCTGCTTTCGCTGTGAAGATCCAAGATGCCACCTCCAAGTTTCAGGCTCGGTGAATTAGTTTATTTTTTTTTCAATTCATAATTCATAAATGGGGCCTTTCCAATTTTTCTTAGCTTTGCATTAGTCTTCTTTGCAAGCTGCCACCAGAACCCTGACTAACTATCTTGTAACTGTTAGTAGCCGCAACCTGAATTCATACCTTGCTTTTGTGTGCTGCAGCGTTCTTCCAGAATAACCCTGCCAGGAGCTTGTGGATGCGAAATTTGACATCGAGAAGCATACCAAAGAGTTCTCAAAGGGTTTGGCAGTGAAGCAGCAACTCCTCTCTATCATGGCCATTCTCACCTTGATTGGCGCTCTTGGATCGAAACGATTGAAGCAATGCATGGAAAATGGTGACGCAATCCCAGCAAAACTCCGAGCTACCATCAAGGAAGCTATGGACACCTGTTCCGAGCTTAATTTAGTCTTGCCTGGCTCTTTGCAAGCCAAGGCCACCCATTTTTCAAAGGAGTGAGGGCAGGCAGTGGTCATGCAACGACCCTGACATATATTTGTCTTGATTCTTGGTTCTTGATACATTGCCATATCATTACTCCTTATCATTGTACTGTACTATATTTCTATATTAATATGATTAGATATTGTAGATTATCATTTAATGATGTGATGAGTTCATCATCACTGATCTGCTTGCACATCTTCTAGTTCCAAGGTGCTGGCTCGACCAGCTAGGTTGTTTTCTTAGGCTCTCAGGGATGTTCGGAGATCCACAATCTTTGCTGCCCATTCAAATTCAACTCAGTGCCGTCCATGCAAAGGATAAGCGTGGGTTGTTTGTCCTTTTCTCTTTCACTTGATATGAATGGAACAAAGTTCCATTCGTGCTGAAGGAGGTGGGGGTTTTCCAAAATCCCACCTCATTAGGAGCTCTAATGCCACGTTTAGAGCCTTAAATCAAAACCGAAGGACCCTTCAAACAATGAAGGCTTGAGGCTTACATATGGACGACGGCTGGTTGGTAGGGGGAAAGTTGCTTGCTAGCTGCTTTGCTCCTGAAGGGTGTCAAGAGAGAGAAATCTTTGTCAAAGTGAGACCACTGACTACTGCAAAAAAGGACAACTCACTGCTAATGAGCAATGATTCAAAATTCAAAACATTTCAAAACTCAAAACTCTAGTTAGTTTAGTTTAGTTAGTTTTGAAGACAATGACGACGGTGCTTGTTTGCAGTTGCTTGCTCGAGTGGCCCCATAAAAACTTGCGAGCTTTGGGTGAAAAATCCAAAGCTGTTCATGGCACCGAGAAAATGCAGTGACAAGGAGAAGGTTGAGCCAAAACGGGTTAGAGGCAAAACCAAAGTGCTTTCCCCAAAAGCTGGAAAGCGGTGCAAGGAATCGTTTTTTGGGCCTGGCCAGAAAGCGGCAAAGGCCAAAGCAAAAACAAGTGCATCATCAGCAGCTAGACAAGCAAAGCAGGAGGGAAAGGGAGTTGGCCTGGGGGCGGGCACATTGCGTTTCAAATTCAAATTTTAAGGCTCCCCGCTTTCTCTCTGAGTCATGTCTCTCGGTTTTCCCATGTTCATTCATGTTTCGGTTTCTGAAAGTTTCAGGGTCAGGGTTTCAAGTCCTAATTTGAAACGTGTAGGACAAAAAAGATGCAAGCGAATTGGAAGAAGAGGTTCCTCTCGAAGAGGCACTGGGTGCTTTGATTGCGGATGAAATGGCCAAGGGTAGCATTGCATCAAGTCTTGCGGAGTTGGAAGGCAAGAGCCAGCCAATCGACCCTGTTTCCTGTGACAGTCTTGCTGCTGTCTACCGAAATTCCGATAGTGCAACCTGGAGTGATGAGCTTGAGGCTGTGATTTCAGAGATGGGCGGTGAGCAGCATGCATCCTTGGTTGAGAATGCCAAAGGCCACCCAAAGTTCAAGGACTTTTTGCTAGTATTTCTTGCTCAGCCTGGAATTGAATCGTCACTCGATTCTTCTGAGTGCCAGTTTGGCGAGTGTCAAGAGACACAGGCCGAGGACCTTTTCGAATTTATGAAGTGGCTGGTTGCAAATGGAGAAGAACATGATGCATCAGCCTCCTCAGCGCCTACTACTTCAGAAGAGAAGGGCGGGAATGAAGGAATTGAGAAGACTGAGCTCAAGGGCAAGGTTGAAGAGATTCCGCTCGCGAACCTTGTGTCGGTATTCAATGATCACATGATGTACATCAACAAGGCCATTGACCCAGAAGACGATACAACAGAATCGCCAGAGTTTAAAGCCTGGCTCCCCAAGTACCAAGCCTACCTTCAAAAAGTGGAGGCATATCTTCGCAGTGTCTCAGAGGTATACCCGACGTTGTTTCAAGACTTCAGAAACTACATGCTGAACGAGATTGGCGTGGACCCAGACATTTGGGCCTTTGGAGACCCTGTTGAGTCGGAATTGGACAGTGATCTTCGTGATTGGCGAAACTTCCTCTCCTCATCGACATCAATGGCATCTACCTTGACGATCGAGGTTGGCCGGATGATGAAGATTGCCCAGGGCCACCCCATCTTTGATGATGGCTTTGTCGGCATATTTAAAACGACCCAGAAAGAGCCCAACACAGAGACGGATAATTTGATCTTGTTTGAGGATTGGGTCGGCAGCTTGTCAGGCCCCATTGGCTTTGACGAATTCAAGAGCTTGCACCACAAGTTCCCCTTGCCTCCATGTGATGGTGCACCGGACATCAACGATTTGTTGGAGTCGGCGGCTGAGGTGGGTGGTTGATAACTATGTTCTTTAGAAAGTCTGATCTAGATGACTCGACTAGAATCTAGAATCTAGAATAAGAATCTGGCTTGGTGGGGGAGGGGAGTTGCCCAACCCTGCAGTTGATGATTCGCAAGGCAGAGGCAATGGGGGGCGTTGACATCAGTGCTGTCTTACGGTCTCTGCCCAGAAAGATTACATGGGGGATCTCTTCTCTGGAACCGGGAGTTGTACTTTGGTGTCAAAGACTTTGTTCGGCCAGTTGAAGAAGCTCTATCCAGAAGAATGCGAGGGCATGGAAGCTACTTGAGTGAGATTTGAGTTGACTTTGATTCTGTTTCCGCCTTCGAACAATGTTTGTTTTCTCGGCCAAGCTAAACGTCTTGCTCTCACTGTTTCCTGCACTTTTCCTACAGTCTTGCAGGTGGTTTACGAGTTCATGTGCGAAAAAGAGCCATACAAACGCCGTTTCCTAGAAGAGGCTTTTCCAGATGAGGATTGCTGCATTTTCAAAGATGCAACAGAGCTCTACACTGACAAAAGGGCTTGTGCTCGCCATGACAAAGGAGGAGGCTGTCAATGTGACTCTTGGTTTCAGTTCCAGTTTCGATTATTGAATTACCATTACCATGTTTATTAAGTCAGTTTAAGTTGTATAACTAGTTGTAAGTTTTTATCGTATCATATTATTGTATGTATTATATCAATCAATTGTCAGTCGTTAAGTTTATTGAACAAATTCTCTATACTTTACTCAACTCTTTTCTTTGCCTCACTTTCTCATAACAATTTCAGAGCTTAATGACGATGACGCTGACGGTGAATGATGACAATTATGATGGTGATGATGATGGTGACTATGATGATGATGATGATGATGACGGTGATGATGATGGTGGTGATGATAAATTGCTTGGTTGCTTGGTTGCTTGCTTGCTTGCTTGCTTGCCTGGCTGGTTGATTGATGATTGGTTGGTTGGTTGGTTGGTTGGTTGGTTGGTTCGTTCGTTCGTTCGTTCGTTCGTTGATTGATTGATTGATTGGTTGGTTGGTTGGTTGATTGGTTGGTTGATTGATTGACTGATTCTTTTTTTTACTGATTGAGTGGACTGACTGGATTGATTTGGTTGCTTGATTCACTGAGTATCTCAAATCTCAACATTTATTTATTCTTGACTATTTGATTGTTCGAGTGGTTGTTGATGATGATGGTGATGGTGGTGGTGATGATGATGATGATGGTGAATGGTGAATGATGATGATGATGGTGGTGGCGGCGGTGGTGGAGGTGATGATGATGATCATGTTGATGATGATGATGATGGTGATGATGATGATGATGACGATTCGATTTGTTTTGCATTCGCTATAGGTCACTAGATTGATGACCGATAGCCATACAAAATAAGCAACCTACTTCTTTTGAGCAATTCCCGATTGTCATGTTCTTAGGAAATTCCGGATGAGCTCCTGATCCTCACAGCAGGATTCTCTTGCAAGTCGTTCTCAAAGATGAATCCAGAGTATAGCAACCTTTTGGACGCAATCCGAACAGACAACAAGGACTGTGTTGTGTCTTGAAATCCAAGGCATCATTCACTATTTACCTAGACCTATATGTACATTTGGTTGATTCGAGAGAGGTGACTGAAAGTCACGAGAAGCTTTACCTGACATGTATGGTTTTGGATGTGTTGAATTTTCAAACTCCGCAGGACAGTTCTTCGGCCCAGACTTTCAATGGTACGTGTAAGGTGCTGGATGAGACTGAAGTTCAAGCCTTCATCTTAGAGAATGTGGACCTCAACGATGACGATGACTCCAACCTTGACAATATCCTCAAGGCCTTGTCGCAGATCGGGGGTGGCTTTCGTGTCCGTGCCTTTAAACTGTACAGTACAGACTTCGGTATTCCGCAGCGTCGCTGCCGACTTTTCTTCATCGGCTTCTCCGAGAAGTCACAGGGAGAAGCGTCCATGGCGAAAGTTGAGCAGATGTTGCGAGGTTTTCGTCTCAAAAGGCAAACACCCGATACTTGTCAAACTGGGGGGGGCAAAGGTCAACTTTCAAAAATTTCAAAAAGAGTTTCAGTGGAGGTGTGATATGTGAGCCATGTAGAGCGATTGTTGACTTGATTCGTCTCTTTTTCTCTCTTCCTCTCTCATTCGGACTCTTACAGCTTACTTTACTTTTCTATCTTCTTTACACCAGCTTAAGGACGCATTCATGCTACCTGCCAACCATCCGGCAGTGGTTGCTGAATGTGAGCGGCGGGCTGATGTCAAGCTTGCCCGTGAATGCCCTGACGAAGATGATGATGGTCAATCCCCCAAGCGTCGTAAGAGACAGACCGAAAAGGAACCCCATGACTCCTTGGTCGAAAAGGAGACTGTCAAGTGGAAGTCACTTCACATTGAAATGGCTGAGAAGAGACACAAGGCTGAATCGACTGAACTGAGCTTCACTGAAGTAAGAAAGAAAGTTAAAGAAAGTATTTTTTGTGAAATCCCGACGACGACAAACGACAATTGACGATCCGTTTTCCCCTGCACATTGTAAAACAGGCATGGTGACATGGACTGGCAGAAATATATAGCTTGATATTTGATATGATATATGATATGCACACTGATATTTGATAATACTAGGTGAAGTTGATATCACTACTTAGATCCGACTGACTTAGACTTAGGCTGACTTATTGACACGTGTGCTTGTCCGCTAAGGAGGTATTTCGTGGCCACTTGTCGTCACTCCAGAATACTCTGAATGTGCCTGGTTTCAGACTTTGTCTTCGCGAGAGAAAGAGGTAACTTGGTTGGCTCAAGTTTGATTTTGGCCATTGTCTTGTCACGTCATTGCAGTCCATTGGAGTGATTGCTTGCTTAGTGACGGTAATTGGCTAGGGCAGCGAACAGAACAGCTCAGAACTCAGAACAACCTTTTCAATTTTCAACTGACAACTGAGAATGTTCTCTTCCTTGAGAATGAGCGCATGACACAGCAGCAAAGTGGAAAGCAACCAATTCGATTTGGCGATATCTACCAAAGTGCATCGCGCACACCAACCAGCACAGCAGATGAACTTTGGTGTCAAAGGGAGGGGTGGCAAATTCAGATTCAGATTCGCAAAGGGCTTATCACAGCTGCACTGTTGGAAGTTGGAAATCAAATCAAAGAAATTAATCTAGCCTAAGAGTCTAGTCCAATCTAATCTAATCTAACCAACTTGACTTAGCTGATCCACTCCACAAATAAACTTTGTAAAAGCTTCAAAGAACTGAGAAAGTGGAGACCTGAGAGCCTAAGGAAATTCCGACATGCTTGCCATCTTCGAAGCTTTTTGACTTGCAGGAGAAACGCCTCTTGCTCGGCCACTCGACATTCAAATTTCAAAGGCATTTGGGCCATGCAACGGGTGCCAGCAATAAAAGCAGCATTGTACCTGTAAAGTAAAAAACTGAAATTAAAGTAAATAACGTTTTTCAATTTGGATGTGTGCTTTGTACCGTACCGGGAACCCTTCACAGGCAACATGCATCCACTTGAAGTCCTTGCAGAAATGTGTGATCGGATCATATCAGATCTAAGGTCGCGAGCTGATGCACATGCAGGGGTTGCAGTTCCCTGAGAAGACCTTGCAATCGTTCACAAATGCTCAGTTGACAGACTTGAGCGGAAATGCGTTTCTTGACTAGCCTTGATTTTTTTTGACGCACTGAGACTTTGTTTTTCAGTTTGATCTTATCAGATTCACAGCAGGCACATGCACCAAACTTTATTCAGTTGATTTCACTTGAGGTTCAGCGGGCCTGTGTACCAAGCTGTCCTTTTGAGTACAATTTTACAGCTGCACTTTCCAACCGATTCCGAAATGGAAGAGGAACAAAGTTTGCTGCAGATGGCATCCAATCTGCAGAAACATCGCAAATCATGAGCACAGCTCGTGACGCGCAAAGTCTTTTTTTGACTTGGCAGTTTTTCACCCATGCATGAGCATCAAAATCCAGCAGAAACAGAGAGAGAGAGACCGAATCGCACAGGGGAAAAAATGCAATGTGACCACTTGCAGTCAGTCTGAGGCTGTCATCCGACATTATGGTTTGTCGAAGTCGATTAGAGGTACTATGGCTGTCCCTGCACAAAAATCTTGGGAAAATGCCAAAGTGCAACAAGTCAGATGCTGCAGCTTGCGCCAGGGCAAGCCTCACTTATTTTGTTTTTGCATTTTTACTTGACATCAAGGCATGTTTTGCCACCCCAAACACACAGACGCGTCACGAAGCCAGGTAGCTGGCAGCTGCCATGAGTGAAGTGTATAGGTATTAGTCTTAGTATATATAATATAGTAAATGTAATAGTAAGTTTGCACAAGGAAGTAAAAAAAGTAATCAAGTATACCATAGTATGTAGCATATAGTATATATTGTATCGCATTTAATTTGCCAAGAATAATTCATAGATCTTCATTCTCATTGAACATATCAACTAATTTTTAAACTGTTTAATTTAAGTTTTATTGTGCGATTTATGGGTTTATTAGTTGATATTTTTCTTACATCAGCGACATCGTTCATACCACATGGCCTCCCTGCCGTGCGCCTGTACCACCTAGTTTCCTTTCACCGTGCGCAAGTACCCCCTATTGTACCTGTGTGCCCCCGTCCAGTCCATCAGCTGTACCTAGTGCACCCCTCCACTGTACCCATCGCCCCCTTCCTACTATACCCACCGCACCCCTCCACTGTACCCATCGCCCCCTTCCACTGTATCCACCGCACCCCTCCACCGTACCCATCGCACCCCTCCACTGTACCCACCGCACCCCTCCACTG